>JABLTQ010020474.1_pt1 | contig 15814 bp, 10 predicted proteins | sample 7160101 | NCBI WGS metagenome assembly JABLTQ01 (sample SAMN14651228, study PRJNA627086) | human gut metagenome | isolation source: feces | host: Homo sapiens
CGGCATGTCCCCCTGCGAAGCGGACGCTCGCCTGCCCGCCGGAGATGCCGCCCTCCGCCCTTGCGGGCAAACAGGGAGGGACAGCCGGTCCCCTTCACAGGCAGCCCGGCATTCCCGGCACCGGAGAGGGCACAGGAAGATTGGGACCGCCCCTGCCGGGAACGTCCCCGGCATGACGAAAAAGGGGAAGGACGCAGGACGCTTCCTTCCCCCAAACGGATCAGGTTATGCCGGGGCCGGGCCGTTATGCACGGCTTTCCCAGGCCTGGACAGTGTTCCTCAGCAGCATGGCGATGGTCATGGGGCCCACGCCACCGGGCACGGGCGTGATGGCCGCGGCCTTCTTGCTCACGGATTCGAAGTCCGCGTCGCCGCACAGGCCGTCGTCCATGCGATTGATACCCACGTCGATGATCACCACGCCTTCACGCACCATGTCGCCCGTGATCATGCGCGGACGGCCGATGGCCAAAAAGAGGAAGTCCGCGCTGCGGCATTCCGCCGCCAGGTCGGGCGTACGGGAATGGCACAGGGTCACCGTGGCGTCACCGAATTCGCCGGGACGGGCCAGCAGCAGGGCCAGGGGTTTACCCACGATGTCCGAACGTCCCAGCACCACGGCCTTCTTGCCGCGGGTGGGCAGGTTGTAGCGGCGCAAAAGCTCGATGACGCCCGCCGGCGTGCACGAGACCATGCCGGGCAGGTTGAGGGAAAGGCGCCCCACGTTCTCGGGATGGAAACCGTCCACGTCCTTGGCCGGGTCGATGGCCAGCAGGCAGGCGGAGGCGGAAAGATGCCCGGGCAGAGGCAGCTGCAAAAGGATGCCGTCCACGTCGTCACGACCGTTGAGCTCGGCGATGAGGGCCAGCAGGGCCGCCTGCGTGGTATCGGCAGGCAGACGGTAAGGGAAGGACAGGATGCCCGCCTCGGCGCAGGCACGTTCCTTGTTGCGTACATAGACCTGTGATGCGGGATCTTCTCCCACCAGGATCACGGCCAGGCCGGGAGCGCGGCGGCCGGCCGATACAGCGGCCTCCACCTGGGCCTTGAGTTCTGCGCGGATGTCGCGGGCAGTCTGCTTTCCATCAATAAGGATCATGGCGACCTCGTGGCTGACGTTGGCGCCGGGGCCGGCGCGTGGAAGGGGCGGAGTATACTCCGGGAGCGGACCAAGCTCAAGCCTCCCGGCCCACGCGCCTTTTTCCCCCTACGCGGCTTGCGCTGGCCGCAGGATACGGTGTATCTTACCGCATTGACGTATCATCAGCATTTCCTGGGGACAGCCCCCCTGCGGTGATGCTTTTACAGGTCACTGCTGCGGCAATTCCCTGTGAGAATGTCCCATGCTCCGAAAATTCCTGACGTTTTTCCTCTGCCTGTTCCTCCTCCCCCTGCCGGACGTCTCCCCCGCCGCCTCCCGGGAGGAATCTTCTGCCAAGAACTTCACTGCCCCCGTGGACGGGACGAGTTTCCATTTTTTCTCCCCTGAAGCCATCCTTGCCAATTACAGGAAGCCCAGGATCATCCGCGTAGGCTATTTCGACCAGCACGGTGTGTTCGAGGGCGAGGGCGAGCAGCTCTCCGGGTATGCCGTGGCCCTGTTCACGGCCATCTCCCGCTATACGGGCTGGGAATACGAATGGGTCAAGATACGCTTCGACGAGCTGGCCCAGCGCCTCAACGACGGCAGCATCGACATCTCCTGCGGCCTCAGCTTCACCCCGGAACGCTCCAAGGTCTTCACCTATTCGCGCCTGCGCGCCGGCTATGAGAATACCTGCCTGCATGTGGCCCGTGACAGCGACATGTATTACATGGATATCGAAGCCTTCAACGGCATGCGCATCGGCTTTTTCAATGATTCACTGCAATACGGCGTGATGGAGCAGTTCGCTGCCTATCACGGCTTTAGCTTCCAGGCCCTGTTTTTCGAGGAAAGCAGCGAGATGGCCCAGGCCCTGGCCGAAGGCCGCATCGACGGCTATGTGGACGGCGTGCTGCGCGGCAAGGGCACCAAGGTAGTGGCCACCATCTCCACGGACCCGTTCTTCTTCGTCACCCGCAAAGGCGACATGGAGATCATGCCCCAGATCAATGAGGCCATGCGCCAGCTGCTGCTGAACCATCCCAGTTTCCTTTCCCGCCTGTACGACAGCTATCTCAATGTCACGTCGGACGTGCCCGTGGTCTTCACCCGTTCCGAAAGCCGCTGGCTGGCCACGAGCCCCGTCCTCCGCGTGGCCTACAGCCGCGACCAGGACATGATGGACCCCACCCAGGGATCCACCTTCTTCTATACCTTCCTGAAGATGCTGGAGCGGCAGAGCGGCATCCGCTTCATCTTCGTGCCCCAGGATTCGTACGATGACTGCCTGCGGGCCCTGGTCGAGGGCACAGCGGACATCATGACCGACGTCTATCCCAAGACCTCCTTCCTGCGCAGCCAGGGCATCCTGTGCGGCAAGATCTTCTACAACGCGCCCATCACCCTGGTGGGCAAGATCGGCAAGCCCCGGGCCCCGGGCCAGAAGTGCACGGTGGGCTTCACCAAAGAGATGCGCAGCGTGCGCCAGGCCTACCAGAGCACCTATCCCGACGACATCACCAAGGTCTTTGCCTCCAGCGAGGAATGCCGCAAGGCCTTTGAGAAAGGCGAGCTGGATTTCTATGTCTGGCCCTATCCGGGCTCCTCGCTCTGGGACGAACCGCCCAAAGACGGCGTCCTGCTCCCCACCAGGGCCATGTATCCCATGGCACTGGGCGTCTCGCCGCAGACGTCGCCCTACGCCGTCTCGGTGCTGGACAAGGTCATCAGCGCCACCAATACCAGCACCATCGACACCATGCTGCTGACCACGGCACCGGAATCCCTGCTGTCGATGAGCAAGCGCTTCGTACGCCGGCATGTCCTGGAAAGCCTGCTCGGCGTCGCCCTGCTGGTGGGCCTGCTGATCCTTTTCGCCGCCTGGCGCAACCGCCGGCGTCTGGCCGACCTGCGGGCCGTGGCCTTTACCGATCCCGTCACCCGGGGCCCCAATCGCGGCAAGTTCCTGATGGATGCCGCCCGGCTGCTGCAAGAGGGCGAGCGGCGCTTCTACCTGTGCACCCTCAACATCCGCAAGCTCAAGCTCATCAACCGGGTCTGCGGCCTGCGCACCGGCGACAGCCTGATCCGCTTCTGCAACCGGGAGTTCACCCTGCGCACGCGCCACGGGGAACTGGCCGCCTACAGCGGTTCGGGCCGCTATCTGCTGCTCTGGCACTGCGCCGACGATGCGGAATTCGGCCAGCGCATGACGGAGCTCTTTTCTGTGGCGGAAATGGCACGCAAGCTCTACGAACGCCCGGTGAGCTTCGCCTGTGGCGTCTATGTGATCCGGGAGGGGGCAGAAGCGGAGGGCGCGGATCTGGACGGGGACATAAAAGCGGGCAAGGGCGCCCGGGACGGGGAACGCTCCGTGGCCCGTTACCTGCTCTATGCCGACACGGCGGAAGCCAGCATCGCCTCCGCCGGTGGTTACCGCTCGCAGTTCCTGTTCTACAACGAATTCATCGGCGCCCGCCAGCTCAAGGCCAACGATATCGAGAACCGCATGGTCCGCGCCCTGGAGCAGGGAGAGTTCCTGCTCTTCCTGCAGCCCCAGGTCTGCCTTGCGGACAGGCGCCTGCACGGGGCCGAGGCCCTCATCCGCTGGCAGGGCCCGGACGGGAAGATGATCTACCCTGACGAGTTCATCCCCCTGTTCGAGCAGAACGGCTTCATCCGCGAACTGGATCTTTTCGTCCTGGATACGGTCTGCAGCTGGATACGCCGCCGCCTGGACGATGGCAAAAAGGTGCCGCCCATCAGCATCAACCAGTCCAAGGCCCTGTTCTTCCATGCCAACTACGTCGAGACCGTCCTCGGCATCGCGTCCCGCCACGACGTCCCCCCTCACCTGCTGCATGTGGAGGTCACGGAAAGCATGGCCTGGCTGGATGAAGAAGCCTTCATCCATACCCTCGATGCCCTGCGCCGTGCGGGCATCGGCCTGAGCCTCGACGATTTCGGCAAGGGCTATGCCTCCATGGCCATGCTGCATTCCTTCGGCTTTGACACCATCAAGCTGGACCGGGCCTTCCTGGCCCCCGGGCAGGAGAAGCAGCGCTCCGTCTGGATCATCATCTCCTCGCTCGTGGACATGGCCCGGCGCCTCGGCATCGAGATACTCTGCGAGGGCGTGGAGACGGAAGACCAGCTGCAAAAGCTCCTGGCCTCGCACTGCAAGTACGGGCAGGGCTATCTCTTCTCCCCGCCCATGGATCTTGAGGCTTTTGACGCCTACGTGGACGCCCACGAACTGGAGCGGAAGTAGGAACGCCATGCCCCAGGGGGCCCACTTTTCCGGCGGGAGCCCCCTGACGCCCCTCTCCCGGACAAAAGCGCCGCCTCCTTTTATGGAGGCGGCGCTTTTGTCCGGAGCAGGTCACCCTGCCGCATGAAAAAAGGGGGCCTCACGGCCCCCTGGGGATACGGATGACAGCAGGCCGTGCCTGGCCGCCGCCGGATCAGTCTTCGCTTTCGTCCAGGGCGTAGTATTCCGCCAGCATGGGGCCGAAGAATTCGGCGCCGTCGCCCAGTTCCTCTTCGATGCGCAGCAGCTGGTTGTACTTGGCCATGCGCTCGGAGCGGCACAGGGAACCGGTCTTGATCTGGCCGGCATTGACGCCCACGGCCAGATCGGCGATGAAGCTGTCCTCGGTCTCGCCGGAGCGGTGGGAGACCACCGTGGTATAGGCGGCTTCCTTGGCCATCTCGATGGTGTCCAGGGTCTCGGTCACGGTGCCGATCTGGTTCAGCTTGATGAGGATGGAGTTGGCCACGCCTTCGGCGATGCCTTCGGCCAGGATGGAGGGGTTGGTCACGAACACGTCGTCGCCCACCAGCTGGGTGCGTTCGCCCAGGCTGGCGGTCAGCATGCCCCAGCCGTCCCAGTCGCTTTCGGCCATACCGTCTTCGATGGAGATCAGGGGATACTTGCTGGTGAACTCGGCCAGCCACTGGGCCATTTCGGCATTGTTAAAGGTCTTGTCCTCGCCCTTCAGCACGTACTTGCCGTCCTGGTAGAATTCGGAAGCGGCGGCGTCAATGGCCAGGGCCACTTCGCTGCCGGGGATGTAGCCGGCTTCCTCGATGGCCTTGACGATGTAGCTGAAGGCTTCGTCGTGGTTCTTCAGGTTGGGGGCAAAGCCGCCTTCATCGCCCACGCTGGTCACGTGGCCGTCCTTTTCCAGCAGCTTTTTCAGCACGTGGAAGATCTCGGCACCCATGCGCAGGGCATCACGGAAGCTCTGGGCGCGCAGGGGCATGATCATGAATTCCTGGATGTCCAGGTTGTTGGGGGCGTGGGCGCCGCCGTTGATGATGTTCATCATGGGCGCGGGCAGCACCTTGGCGTTGACGCCGCCCAGGTATTTGTACAGGGGCAGGCCCAGGTATTCGCTGGCGGCACGGGCGCAGGCCATGGACACGCCCAGCATGGCATTGGCGCCCAGACGGCTCTTGTTGTCGGTGCCGTCCAGGTCGATGAGGGTGTTGTCCAGCTGCACCTGCTGCAGGGCGTCCAGGCCCAGCAGGGCATCAGCGATCTCGCTGTTGACGTTCTCCACGGCCTTGGTCACGCCCTTGCCGCCGTAACGCTTGCCGCCGTCACGCAGTTCCAGGGCTTCACGGCTGCCGGTGGAGGCGCCGGAAGGCACGGCCGCGCGGCCGCTGTGGCCGGACTCCAGAGAAACTTCCACTTCCACGGTCGGATTGCCGCGCGAATCCAGGATCTCGCGGGCATAGACAGACGCAATGCTGCTGCTCATAATCGCTCCTTTGAAGGTTGATTCTTCCGCCGCGCGAAAGAGTCGTTTTCTCCGCTGCGCCCCCACGGGCGGTGGCGGGGCCATTGTCCGGCGACAGGGAAGCCCTGCCGCAAAAATCTCTCTTCCCCAAAGGGGGACCATCCGGGCCCTGCGCGCGACGGCAGGCCCGGGCCCACTGCCGCACGGGGCGGCACGGCCGGTACGGCGCTCAATAGGGGTGACGCTCGTAATACAGGCGGCGCAGGCCCTCCAGCAGGAGCGAGGGCAGCACGGCATCGAAGACGTCGGGGCTGATGCGCGCGATGGACGGGGCGAAGCCGCCCGTGGCCAGCACCAGGCAGTCACCGGGCAGGCCCTTTTTCAGGCGCTGTGTCAGGCCTTCCACCATGCAGGCGAAACCGAAGACCAGACCATGCTGGATGCTTACCGACGTGCTGCGGCCGGGCGCGGGCTCCAGGGCGTCCACGTCCAGGTTGACGCGGGGCAGCTGGGCCGTTTCGCGCGCCAGGGCCGAGATGGCCGTGCGCGGGCCGGGAAAGATCAGGCCGCCAAGGTAGGCGTTGCCGCTGATGCAGTCAAAGGTGACGGCCGTCCCGAAGTCCACAACGATGAGGGATTCCGGGCCGGGATGCAGACGGCGCGCCTCGTAGGCGCCCACCAGGCGGTCGGCGCCCACTTCCTGCGGGCGCTCGTAATGGTTCTGCAGGGGGATGGGCATGTCCTGCGGCACCATCCACAGGGGGCAGCCCAGATAGCGCTGGACAGCTTCACGCAGCAGGGGATCGAAACCCGGCACCACCGACGAGGCCACACAGGCCGTGAAACGGGGCTCGGCACCGGCGTGGCGCAGCAGCTCCAGCAGGGTCAGGCCCAGACTGTCCGAGGTCTGGGCGGGATCCGTGCGCAGATTGTAGGAGGTCATCACCCCCCGGGAGTCGGCCAGACCGACCTTGATGCAGGTATTGCCGATGTCGAAAAGAAGAAGCTCTGGCTGCATGTCACACTCCTTGGGGAACAGATGCCCCGCGCACAGGAATCCGCAGGCAGAAAGTATGCCAGAAAGCCCGCCCGTTCGCAAGGAAGGGCAGCGTATCCCCTGCCTGCCGCATTGCCCGGCACGTCCCTTTCCTCTGTGCCCGCAATCATCAGTCACGCGCCGTTTCCTCTCTTCTTGAAGAGCAGTCACCATGGGATACCCTTGCCCCTCCTCTTCCTCTCCCATCCGGCAGCCCATCTGCCCGGAGGATTTTCCAGGATTCGTCTTTTTCTGGAAAAAACAATCTGGAGGTTATAATATCCCTGTCTCTCTCCCGACCTCAGGGGGATTACATGAACCCTCTCACACCGGAGGATACATATGGAACAGCTTTTCAAAGAATGCTGTGATTTTATTGATGCGGAATATAAACGCCTTGGCCATACTCTGGGCTATCGCTTTTTTTGTGCCCTCGACGTCTGCTGAATCCCCAGACAAAGATACTTTATCTTGGCCTTAATCCCGGAGGTAAAGAAGACCTTCCGGAGCACCTGCATGCCAGCTGTGAAAATGGCACGGCATTCTTTACGGAATCATGGAAGAACAACGTCCCGGGGACAGAAAATCTTCAAGTTCAAACGCAGCTACTATTTGAAAAATTGCGCAATCATCTTGGGATACACGGAATAACGACACGAGAATTCTCTGATTCCCACATTTTGTCTGCTTATTTTATCCCTTTCCGCTCTGATTCATGGGAATCCCTTCCTAAAAAAACAGAATCGATCAAAAGTGCCTGCAAACTTTGGGAAAATATTTTTTCACATTGGATGCCAACATACATTATAACACTTGGACGTGATAACTATATACAAATAGAAAATTTTTTACTGAAAAACAACTTTACGGCATCTCCCATAGAAAATATTCCGTCAGGATGGGGATCTTGCAGCCATCAAGTTCGGGCATTTCATCGAAAAGGACAAACTATTTATCTGGGAACACTCCTTCATCTTTCACGCTACAGCATAATGGGTAAAACAAAATATGCTCCTGCTGTAGATACTTTTCTGACTAAGATGCACCTCAGCTAAATATGTCCCCGAAGACCTCCATCCAAGGAATGCCCTTTTCCCCCTCTTCCCCTGACATCAACCGCACGGGCGTTTTTTGAAGGGGTGGGGGAGTTTGAGGGGGCGGGGGAACTTTTTTCCGCCAGGAGCGACCGCATGGCGGCCCGCAGGGCCGTGCCCGTTACGACGAAGGAAGTTACGGGCATCGACAGCAATGCAAAGTTCCCCCGCCCCCTCAAAAAACTTTTCTCTCCCCTACCCGCCGAACCACTCCGGCCGGGCCGCCGTGGCATCGGCGCGGCAGCCCTGCCAGAGGCCGCGGGCGGCCATGGCGCGGCGCAGATCGGTGATGATGCCGCGTTTTTCCAGGGCCCAGGCAGGGGCCAACAGCTCGCCCGGCGCAGGGTCGGCCTGGATGCGCTGCATGACCACGGTGGAGGGGATGCGCGGCAGAGCAGCACACAGCATGTCCACATATTCGTCCCGGGCCAGAGGGCGGTAGCCGCCCGCCTGCCACTGCCGGGCCAGTTCCGTGCCCTGAGGCACATAGACGTTGTGCAGTTTGAGGCCCTGCATGCCCAGCGAGACGGCCCAGTCCACGCCGTCGATGAAATCCTTCTCGTCCTCGCCGGGCAGCCCGGCCATGAGGTGCCCGCAGACCAGCAGCCCGGCATCCAGCGCGGCGCGCACGGCCTCCTCGGACTGACGCGCCGTGTGGCCGCGGTCGATGCGGCGCAGGGTGTCGTCCCGGCAGGTCTGGAGGCCCAGCTCGAGCCAGACCTCATCCAGCCCGCAGCCGGCCAGCAGGGCCAGCTTCTCGCCATCCAGGCAGTCCGGCCGCGTGCCCACGGCGATGCCGCGGCAGCCGGGCAGGGCCGCCACCTGTTCCAGCAGGTGCGCTAGCCGGGAGGCCGGGCCGTAGGTATTGGAAAAGGATTGCAGATAGGCCATGAACAGGCGGTCGCTGTCCGTGGTAGTGTACTTGGCGTACCAGGCGTCCCACTGGGCGCGCAGGTCGAGGCCGCGCAGGCCCATGCCGGAACCGGAGCCGCTGTCGTTGCAGAAGATGCAGCCCCGCGCGGAGAGCGTGCCGTCCCGGTTGGGGCAGGTGGCGCCCGCATCCAGTGGAATTTTTTGCACCCGGACGCCGTATTTGCGCCGGAAATAAGTGGCCAGGGTATGCCAAAGCAGCATGATTCACGCCTTTTTAGCGGATTCTTGGGGACGCGGACAGGAGAAAAAATTTGTACTGTGTCCGCAACAGCTTGACTTCAAGCCCGTTTTAGCCGAACAAGTTTTGTCTGCTGCCGTGCGCTTTTCGCCTGCAAGGCCGTGGTTCCCGCGGGAACCGGCCCGGAGCCTTACGGCATCCCCCACAGGTTCCGCCCTCCCTTCTCCGCACGCCCGGCAGCACCATACGCATACCAGTAGAACGAGGCAAGCTAGCGTAATGTCCAAAATTGTGGATTTCTTCTTGGGAATGTTCTCCAATGACCTGGCCATCGACCTGGGCACGGCCAACACCTGTGTCTATGTCAAGGGCCAGGGCATCGTCCTGCGTGAACCGTCCGTGGTGGCGGTCAAGAAAGATTCGCGCGGCAATACCGTGGTCCTGGCCGTGGGCGCCGACGCCAAGCGCATGCTGGGCAAGACCCCCGGCAACATCAAGGCCATCCGCCCCATGAAGGACGGCGTCATCGCCGACTTCGAGGTGACCGAGGCCATGCTGCGCCACTTCATCACCAAGGTGCACAATTCCCGCCATCTGGTTCGCCCCCGCATCATGGTCTGTGTGCCCACCGGCATCACGCAGGTGGAAAAGCGTGCGGTCAAGGAATCGGCCCAGTCCGCCGGTGCCCGTGAGGTCTACCTCATCGAGGAACCCATGGCCGCCGCCATCGGCGCCGACCTGCCCATCCAGGAGCCCACCTCCAACATGGTGGTGGACATCGGCGGCGGTACCACGGAAGTGGCCGTCATCTCTCTGGCCGGCATCGTCTATGCCCGCTCCGTGCGCGTGGGCGGCGACAAGATGGACGAAGCCATCATGACGCATGTCAAACGCAAGTATAACATGCTCATCGGCGAAGCCTCGGCGGAAGAGATCAAGATCAAGATCGCCTCGGCCTATCCCATGGACCCCGAACAGCAGATCGAGGTCAAGGGCCGTGACCTGGTGACGGGCATCCCGCAAAACATCATCATCACTTCCGAGGAAGTGCGCAAGGCCATCTCCGAACAGGTGGAGAGCATCGTGCAGGCCGTGCGCATCGCCCTGGAACAGACGCCCCCGGAACTGGCCGCCGACATCGTGGACCGCGGCATCGTGCTGACCGGCGGCGGCGCGCTGCTCAAGGGCCTCGACCAGTTGCTGCGCGAGCAGACATCCCTGCCCATCACCGTGGTGGACGACCCCCTGTCCACCGTCGTCATGGGTACGGGCCGGGCCCTGGACAACATCCACGTGCTCAAAGACGTCTGCATCGACTAACCTTTGCAAGTGCAGGACGGCCCGTCGCCTTTTCCCGGCACGGCCGTCCTTTTGTTTCCTGCTGCTCTCACGGGTGCCACGGTGACATTCCGACGCTTTCTCCTCATGGCGGGCGGCCTTCTGGTGCTGTTTCTGGGCATGTATTCCTGGAACCAGCGCACGCACGCGCTCGACGACATCGCCGCCAACGTCGGTCTGGAGATGAGCGGCACGGTGCTGGGCACCTTCGATTCCGTCAAGGGCAGCGTCATGGACGCCTGGCGGCGCTATGTGGACCTGGTGGGCGTGCGCGAAGAGAACGAGCGCCTGCGCGCCCAGGTGGCCGAACTGCAGGCCCGCATCGTCTCCCACGGCGAGGATCTGGCGGAACTGGCCCGGCTGCGCGAGCTGGTGCAACTGCCCGTGGACAGCGCCTGGAAGCCCGTGGGGGCCCGCATCCTGGCCGGGCGCATGGGCCCCAACGCCATCCAGGACAGCATCACCATCAACCGGGGCTACACCTCGGGCGCCCGCCCCGGCACCCCCATCGTCACCAACATGGGCCTTGTGGGCCGCGTGCTGCGGGCCAGCCCCCATGCCGCCACGGTCCTGCTCATCACCGACCCGGGCAGCCGCATCGCCGTGTTCGCCCAGCAGAGCCGCTCGGCCGGCATCCTGAGCGGGCAGGGCCTGGAACAGCCGCTGGAAGTGGGCTTCGTGGAACGCGACGCCCCGGTGACCGCCGGGGAGATCCTCATCACTTCCGGTCTGGACGGCAAATACCCCAAGGGCATCCCCGTGGCCACGGTGGACAGCGTGGCCCCTTCGGACTCCACCCAGTTCCTGGCCGTCACGGCCCGGCCCCTGGTGGACGTGCGCCGTCTGGAAGAAGTGCTGCTGCTGGAGCCCAGCGGCATCAACCGGCCCCTGCGCCCCAGCGAGCCCGCCCCGGACTTCGTGGGCCCGCCCCGGCCCCCAAAAAGGGAGCGCTAGCCCATGCAGGCCGTGCGCAACATCTTCTGGTGGCTGTGCTTCGTGGCCCTGGGCATCTGCGTGCAAAGCCTCGTCCCCTGCCTCGATGCCCTGGTGGTGGGGCTGGTCATCCTGTTGCAGGAAAGGGACTACAGGAACCTTTGCTGGCTGCTGCCGCTCTTCGTCCTGTTGCAGGAAGGCATCGGCACGAGCCCCTTCGGGGCCACCATCGTCTGGTACGCGCTGGTCTGCCTGATCTACCGCCTGCTGCGCTGGCTGCTGGGCCTGGGGAACTTTTTCCTCGTGCTGCTGCTCGCCATCTGCCTGGGCGGCGCCTGCTTCGGCCTGGGCTGGCTGTTCTCCCCGCTCTATGCCGTGCGTTTCGATCCGCAGGAATTTCTGGACAGGAGCCTGATTCAGGCCCTTTACCTGCCCGTGGCCTGGTTGCTTTTGACGGCCACGCGGCCCCTGGCATGCTCGCATGACGAAGAATAGGCGCATCCTCCCCTCTCCCGCTCCGGAACCGGCCGCTCCCCTGACGGAGACGCCCCGCCGCAAGCGCAAGAACTGGCGTTCCTGGCTGACCATACAGGTGGAAAGCGAACGCTACCAGCCGCCGCGCAGCGGCATCCTGCTCCTGCAGGTGCTGGTGGGCATCTTCTTTTTCGTCTTCGTCACCCGCTTCTGGTACCTCCAGCTCCATCTGGGGCCGGAGATGACCACGCAGGCCCAGAAGAACCGCCTGCGCACGGAACGCATCTTCGCCCCGCGCGGCCGCATCTTCGACGATCACGGCAATATCCTGGCCGACAACCGCACGGCTTACGGCCTGGCCATCATCCGCGAGGACTGCCCGGACATCCCCGCCACCCTGGCCCAGATCAGCCAGTGGACGGACACGCCCCTGGAGCAGCTCCAGAACCGCTACCACCAGGACCGCTTCAAGACCAAGCCCTTCGAGGCCCTGCCGCTGGTCTCCGGCCTGGACTTCGGCCAGGTGGCCCGCATCGAGGCCGAGCTCGTCAACTGGCCCGGCCTCGAGATCATGGTCCGCACCAACCGCTACTATCCCGAAAAAGACCTCTTCGCCCACGTGCTGGGCTATGTGGCCGAAGCCAACAGCGCCGAGATGGAGAAGGACCCCGATCTTGCCATGGGCGACCTGGTGGGCAAGGCCGGTCTGGAACTGGAGCTGGAAAAGCGCCTGCGCGGCCACAAGGGCCTGTACCAGATGGAAGTGGACGCCCACGGGCGCATGCTGGCCAAGAGCCTGAGCGAGGCCCCCAGCGCCGGGCAGGAACTGGCCCTCTCGCTGGATCGCGACCTGCAACAGGCCGCCTGGGACGCCCTTGCCGGCGAGGCGGGCTGCGTGGTGGTCATGGAACCGGACACCGGCAAGCTGCGCGCGCTGGTGACTTCCCCGGCCTATGACAACAACCTGTTCGCCGCGGGCATCTCCCGCCGTGACTGGGAGGCCCTGCGCACCAGCAAGCGCTATCCCCTGCAGAACCGCGTCATCCAGAGCGTCTACCCGCCGGGGTCGGTCTGGAAGCTGCTCATGGCCGTGTGCCTCCTCGAGAACGGCGTGGATCCCCGCGAGACCGTCTTCTGCGGCGGCCAGACCAAGCTGGGCAACCAGATCTTCCGCTGCTGGCGGCGCGGCGGCCACGGCAGCCAGACGCTGGAGCAGTCGCTCATCAACTCCTGCGACGTGTATTACTACATCATGGCCGAGCGCCTGGGCATCGACAAGATCTCGGCTTTTGCCAAGCAATGCGGTTTCGGCCGCCCCACCGGCGTCGATCTGCCCCACGAGCGTTCGGGCCTGGTGCCTTCGCGTGACTGGAAACAGCGCTACCGCAAGCAGGTCTGGGTACGCGGCGATACCTTCAACACCTCCATCGGTCAGGGCTTCACCCTGGTCACGCCCATCCAGATGGCCGTCTATGTGTCGGCCATGCTCAACGGCGGCGACCTGCTCAAGCCCCAGCTGCTGGAAGATGCCCCCCGCGAGGTACGAGGCCGCATCCCCGCCGAGCTGAGCCATCTGCGCTTCGTGGTCCAGGCCATGCGCCGCACGGCCGGGGGCGGCACCGCCAAGGTGGTGGGCCGCCACGATGCCGACATGGGCGGCAAGACAGGTACGGCTCAGGTGACCAAGCTGAAGATGACCGCCAACGACCGCCGTTTGCGCACCGCGGAGCTGGCCTACCTGCACCGTGACCATGCCTGGATCGCCACCTGGGGCAGCAAGAACGGCAAGACCTATGTGGTCATCGTCATGGTGGAACACGGCGGCGGCGGTTCCAGCGTGGCCGGGCCCGTGGCCAAAAAAGTCTATGAATACCTTTTCGGGCCGGATACCGCCGCGCCCGGCTACAGGGCACCGGAAGCGCCCCAGCCCGCCGGACGGATGCTGGGCACCGTCTCGGCCCCCCTGCCGGGCATGACCAACGACAGCAACGATCCCCCCAAGCGCCGTCGCCGCTGACGACAACAGGAACGCCCCATGGACAAGCGCCTTCTCGGCTATATCAACTGGGCACTGCTGGCCTGCATGCTGCTGCTCTACTTCACGGGCGTGGCCAACCTCTATTCCGCCAGCGGCACCCGCATGGAGACCGGCTTTGCCTTCGAGAGCTTCTACCAGCGCCAGCTGGTCTGGGGCCTGTGCGGCCTGGGCTGCATGCTGCTGGCCACGCTGTTCGACTACCGGCAGCTGCGCAACCTGGCCTGGCCCGCTTATCTGGTCTTCCTGGTGCTGCTGATGCTGGTGCCCTTCGTGGGCTCCACCTTTTACGGCGCCAAGCGCTGGATATCGTTCGGCCTGTTCACCATCCAGCCTTCGGAACCCATCAAGATCGCCGTGCTCATCCTGGTGGCGCGCCTGCTGGCCCGCGACAGCCAGCCCCTGGGCTGGAAGAGCTTCTTTTCCGTGCTGGCCGTGGGCCTGGTGCCCGTGGTCTTCATCCTCAAGCAGCCCGACCTCGGCACGGCCATGATGGTGCTGCTCATCATGGGCGGCATGATCCTGTTCCACGGCCTGCGCCGCTATGTGCTGGGCACCTGCCTGCTGGCCGTGCCCGGCGTGGCCGCCCTCATGTGGTGCGTGCTCATGCACGATTACCAGAAGCAGCGCGTGCTCACCTTCCTCAACCCCGGCGACGACCCCCTGGGCGCGGGCTACCACATCCTGCAATCGCGCATCGCCATCGGCTCCGGCGAACTGTGGGGCAAGGGCTACATGGAAGGCATGATGAACAAGCTCAACTTCCTGCCCGAGCGCCACTCGGACTTCGCCCTGGCCGTGTTCGGCGAGGAATGGGGCTTTGTGGGCTGCGTGGTCCTGGTGACGCTGTTCTGCCTGTTCCTGCTGTCCATCTTCTCCACGGTGGTCCAGGCCAAGGACCGTTTCGGCAGCATGCTGGCCGTGGGGGTCTTCTTTTACTTTTTCTGGCAGATATGTATCAATATGGGCATGGTCATCGGGCTCATGCCCGTGGTGGGCATCCCCCTGCCCTTCATCAGCTATGGCGGCAGTGCCACAGTGGTGAACTTCACATTGCTGGGCATCGTGCTTAATGTTTCCATGCGGCGCTTCATGTTCAAGAGCTGAGCCTGAGGCATGCCTGCGCGGCCTGCCGGACAGGAGACCTCCCACCTCCTTTCCCGGGCACGGCCGGGGCCCCGCCGCATGACCCATCCGGATATCCCGTTGCCGGACGGCCGGCCGACGACTATCCCATCTCCGCCGCCCTGCGCGCGTCCGTCATCCCCGGTCACGCGCCTGCGCCCGGGGCGGCCAACGGCAATCACCGACGCCCTGCCGGGGAAGGCGTCACCCCATCCCAAGGAGGTCTTCCATGCCCCAGGATTATTTCCGCGCCCTGCGTGATGTGGCCCTGGCCATCAATGCCAGCCTTGATCCCAAGGACGTGCTGCACAAGATCAGCGAGCACACGGCACAGACCATGAACTGCAAGGCCTGCACCATCCGCCTGCTGGACAGCACCGGGCACTTCCTGCTGCCCAGCGCCGCCTACGGCCTCTCCGCCACCTACATGCGCAAAGGGCCCGTGGAAGTGAAACGCAGCGGCCTGGACAGCGAAGTGCTGTCCGGCAAGGCCATCCACCTGAAGGACGCCACCTCTGACGGCCGCTTCCAGTACCCCGAATCCGCCAAGGCCGAAGGCCTGGTCTCCGTGCTTTCCGCTCCCCTGAGCGTGGGCGGCAAGGTCATCGGCCTGATCCGCGTCTACTCCTCCGAGGAACGCGAGTTCACCGCCGACGAGGACAGCTTCATGATGGCCGTGGCCGCCATCTCCGCCGTGGCCATCGAGAACGCCCGCCTGCATGACGCCCTGCGCAACAATTACGAGCTGATGGCCAAACACGCCTACTCGGTCTACGAAGACTAGCGGGCCCTGCCGCACGTCCCGGCCCGCCGGGCACGGCGGCATGCGCCCGGCATGA
>JABLTQ010119018.1_pt1 | contig 15795 bp, 17 predicted proteins | sample 7160101 | NCBI WGS metagenome assembly JABLTQ01 (sample SAMN14651228, study PRJNA627086) | human gut metagenome | isolation source: feces | host: Homo sapiens
GAATTGTTGCTGTTATTGGGGGTCGTAATTATTCTTATGGGGATTACAACTACGCTACTAGAAAACAACAACCTGGTTCTTCCGTAAAACCATTTTTGGATTATGGACTTGCTTTTGAAAATCTTGATTGGTCTACAGGACATTCAATTAATGATGATGATTACTATAATGGTAAATTTAAAAACTGGGATCGTCAATTCCATGGTTTAGTGACAGTTGAAAACGCTCTTGAAAATTCATGGAATATTCCTGCTATTAAAACATTTGATGAAGTAGAACAAAAAATTGGTAGTGATAAAATCAAAGAAGCCATGGAATCCATAGGTATTTCAATGGAAAAAGAAAACATTGGTCTAGCAAGTGCCATTGGTGGTTGGTCTTATGGTATTTCCCCACTTGAAATGGCAGGAGCTTACGCTACTATTTCTAATAATGGTCTTTACACAGAAAGTCATACGATCAATTATGTAGAAGTTGTACAAACTGGAGAAACCTTTAATATCGATGAAGAAATCCAAAATAATGCAAAACAAAGTGCTTATTCAAAAGCAAGTGCTTTTATGGTAAGACAAGTCATGCTTGATTATACAAAAAATGGTAGTGGTAATTATGCTTACGTTTCTGGTATTAATAATGTTGGGGCTAAAACGGGAACATCTAACTGGTCAAGCAGTGCTAAAAATGGTATGGCTGGAAAAAGCCGTGATTTATGGATGTCAGCTTATACATCTGACTATATTTGTTCTGTATGGATGGGATTTGGTAAAGAAGGTATTGATAAAGGTAAAACAACGAGTCAATATAAAGCCTATCCTGGTAAAGTTGTTCAAACACTTTTAAATCATTTACAAAGTAAAGGAAGTCAAAAATCTTATCCTGATCAACCAGATGATGTTGAACAAGCAGCGATGGTCAAAGGTATTTATCCATATGTTTCACCAAGTGAAGGAATGAGCGAAGATATGATTATTCAAGCTTGGTTTAAAAAAGGAACTGCCCCTACTCAAAGTGTTGATAGTGATGTCTTTAATTTAAGTGAACTTACTTCATTTGATGTAAGTCTTAATGGTCAAAGTCTTTCATTTAACTTTGCTCCATATAGTCCAGAAAATGCTGTTACTGATGAAAATGCTACCGAAGGAACAAAAACATTTGGTAAAGTTGTTTATACAGTTGTTGTAAGTGATCAAAATGGTCAAGAGCTTCACCGAGAAAATTTCTCTACTGCATCAGGAACACTTAACTATGCCGTTACATCTAATCTTAAGATTACTGGTTTCTATAGTTATGAAAAAGCACCTGATCGTACATCAAATAAAATAGAAAGAGATTTATTGCAAAACTTATCAAATATTAATGCCTCTCTTTCATGTGCCAGTGGTCAAATTAATGATGGAGCAACAATTACAGCAACTTCTGTTCAGGCAAATATTTATACTCAAAGCCAAAGTAATACGGTAACAATTACAATCTATGATCGAAATGGTAATGTTTTATCATCTGTAAATCATGCAAATGCAACATTTTCTAATTTATCTCATGGTCAACAATATTCCATTAAATTTGTTGAATCAAATGGTTCTTCTTCTACAGAGAAAACAATACATTTTTATGTAAATTAGCCATCCATTAAATGGATGGTTTTTTTTTATGGATTTAAAACAAAACTATCTGTGATATGATATCTCTATCAGAGAGGAAAAGACTAATGGATAATGATAATTAGAAACTATATACAAAAGATGTCTTAAATTTAATTTTTAGTAATCAAGATATCGATCAACTTATCCCTTATTTATCTAAAAATGTTAAAGCCATGGGATTATATACAGAAGATGTCTTAAAATACAATGACATTATTAATCATATAAAAACCTATAAATCAAATCATTTTACTTTTTATATTGATCAGTTTACATGCACTGTTATTTATCAAAATAATTCTGTATGTATTACTGAAGGTGTTTTTTACCTTAATATGGAAGAATATCAAACAAGAACTAAATATTTTTATACAATTGTATTTAAAGATCATCAAATAGAACTTCTTCATACCTCTATTGGAAATACACCAAAGGACTTAAAAGAAGCACCTTTTATTCTTGCTTCATGTTCTTTTAAATTAGATGAACAGCTTTCAATTGTTGATATTAATGATAATCTATTAGAACTTTTATTATATGATAACAAAGAAGAATTTTTAAATGATATTGATTACCATTGGACCAATTGTATTCATAAAAATGATATTTTTAATGTTATAAAAGCACTTTCTGAAAATGTTTCTGCTTTAGAAAGACACCACTTAGAATATCGTATTAAAAGAAAAGATGGTAGTTATTTATAGATTTATGATCAAGGTCATTTCATTTTCAATAATCAAAAAAATTTAATTGTTCAATGTTATTTAAGTGATATTTCTTCTATTAAAAACAGAGAACTTGCTTCATCTGTTGAAAAAGAGAAATATCAAATGGCTTTAAAAGATAATTCTATTTCTATTCTTGAATATCATATTCAAGATGATCGAATGATTATTGATATTTTAGAACAATCTAAAAAACGAATTTATGATCATTATCTAGATTATGTTTCTTCTTCTAAATCAACTGTTTTTGAAGAAGATAAACAAAAAATTGTAGATTTATTTACTCAAAAAATAAAAGGACCTATTATCTATCGTGAATATTATAGAGGTTCACAAGAATACTGTGTTAAAACACTCGATGCAACAGTCATCTATAATTCGAATGATGGAGCAGAAATCATACTTGCAACAGCTTCTGATATTACTGTTAATTGGCATGAACAAAACTCTTTAAAACAACAAGCTCAAAGAGATTCTCTTACTCATTTGTATAATCTTGAAGCTGTAAAATATATCATTGATGAATATATTAAAAAGAATCCAAAGCAACAAAACGCTTTAATTGTTTTAGATATTGATCATTTTAAAGAAGTAAATGATACTTATGGACATTTAGTGGGAAATGAATTATTGATTGCTCTTGCAAAATATTTGTTATTTCATACAAATCCAAATGATATCGTTATTCGTATGGGTGGCGATGAATTTGTTGTTTTTTTAAAAAATGTACATGATGATTTGACTTATCCTTGTAACCAATTAATGTCTCATATAAATGAAATTTCTCTTTCTCATCACGGGATACATTTTTCAATAAGCATGGGAGTTTATACATTTTCTAATGAACAAAATTTTGATAATATTTTTAAAATAGCTGATGATGCTCTTTATCATTCAAAAAGGAATGGTAGAAATCGTTATACAATTAAATATCAAAAATAAGGGATGAAATTCCCTTTTTTTATATTATAATAAGGTACAAAGGGGGAAAAATATATGTCTTGTACAACATTATTAGTGGGGAAAAACGCTTCTTATGATGGCTCAACAATGATTGCTAGAAATGATGATTCTGGTGCTGATGGGTTCACTCCAAAAAAGTTCGTCGTTATTTCTTCAAAAGAACAAAAAAGAAAATATAAAACTGTTATTTCGCATTTAGAAATTGATTTACCTGATAATCCAATGTCGTATACAGCTATGCCAAATGCAGTTAAAGGAAAGGGAATTTGGGCTGCAAGTGGTATTAATGAAGAAAATATTGCAATGACTGCAACTGAAACAATCACTTCAAATCCACGTGTTTTAGGTGCTGATCCACTTGTTGAATATGATGAAATCAATCATATTTCTGGAGGAATTGGTGAAGAAGATATCGTTTATATTGTTTTACCATACATTCATAGTGCACGTGAAGGTGTTGAAAGATTAGGAAGTCTTTTAGAAAAATATGGAACTTATGAAATGAATGGGATTGCTTTTCAAGATCATGATGAGATTTGGTGGTTAGAAACAATTGGTGGACATCATTGGATTGCAAAAAAAGTACCTGATGATCACTATGTAGCTATGCCTAATCAATTTGGTATTGATAATTTTGATTTAGAAGATGCACTTACTTCCAAGAAAAATCATATGTGTTCTTCAGATATGAAAGAATTCATAGAAAAATATCATCTAGATCTTTCTTTAAATTCTAAATTTAATGCTCGTGACACATTTGGAAGTCATGATGATTCAGATCATGTCTATAACACACCTCGTGCTTTTGATATTGAAAGATATTTGAATCCACATACATTTACTCATCAACCATATGATGATGATATTCCATGGTCACAAGTACCAGAAAAGAAAATCACTGTTGAAGATGTTAAATATGCTCTTTCTTTACATTTTCAAGGAACTAATTATGATCCTTATAAATCTTATGGTGATTTATCTCAAAAAGGAATGTATCGTCCTATAGGAATTAATCGTAATGACTTTTTATCAGTTATTCAATTAAGAAATGATGTACCTAAGTCTTTCCAAGCAATTGAATGGATTGCCTATGCATCAAATGTCTTTAACGCATTGGTTCCTTTCTATGGAAGTATCAGTGAAACACCAGATTATTTATCTAATACAACAGATACTGTTTCTACAGATAATTTCTATTGGTCAAGTCGTTTAATTGCAGCTATGGCAGATGCTTCCTATAAGAAATCATCTATTCATATCGAACGTTATCAAAAAAATGTTATGGCTAAAGGGCATCACTTAATAAACATCTATGATGAACTTTTACAAAAAGAAAACGATTTAGACAAACAACTTCAACTTAAACATCAAGCCAATCAAAAAATAGCTGATATGTTAAAAGAAGAAACAAATAAAACAATTTCACTTGTTTTAAACGAATTAAGTCTTTCAATGAAAAATAAATTTGAACGTTCAGACGCATAAAAGAGGTTCATTCGAACCTCTTTTATCTCCTATTTATTTTCATAAACAGCAATAATTTCACCAATATATCTTTGATGATAATCTTTTTGTGGATACCATCTTTCATCTAAAGATGAATCAATAAATTGTTTAGGATCAATCATATCACTATAAATCTTTTTACATACAAATACCATCTTACCTTGTTTAAAAGTTGGTTGGTTTTCTACTTCCTCTATATCAAAAGAAACTTCAGCAATTTTATCGCCATCTCTACCAGATTTAGAACCTAAAACACCTAATTCCTTTTTATAACCATCAAATAGAGTAACTGTAAAATAATCTTCGGCATCTACAAATTCTTTCGTATATCTTTGAGGTCGAATATAAACAGTCATTACATTTTTACCCCATAAATGCCCAAGTTGTCCCCAACTTGCTGTCATTGTATTAACAACTCCATCTTTTTTAGCTGAAATAAGTACCCAATGATTACTAATTTCATCAAAAGGATTAAACTTTAAATCTTGAATATTTACTTTTTCAAACATAGTATTACCCCCCTAATATCCTAATTCTTCATTTATAACAAGCACCGTCATTCTACTTAACGGTTGCCTTGCAATCTTCACATAAGCACTACATATACGATCATCACTTTGACAATCTACGCATTTTCCAACTTGAACACATGGTGTGTTCTTATGTAAACGTAATGCATTGGCTGGACATGATATGTTTTTAATATGTTGAATAGCTGAATCTTCATCATCAAAAATCTTATTCATGCCAACAATCACAATCACTTTTTTAGGACCATAAATCATTGCTGCTACTCGATTTCCATTTCCATCAATATTATAAAGATTTCCATTTCTATCGATTGCATTTGAACTTGTTAAATAAACATCAGCGAGTAATGATTGATGAAAAACATCTTCAATTTCATCTCTAGAAAGACCTTCTTGATAACGATCTAAAAAACGAACAGGTTTATTTCTTAAATAATTAATAACTCCTGTTTCAAATAAAGTCATTGAACCACCAACACCTACTGTTTGATCATCTTTAAGTAAAGAATCTAAATAATTTAATAATTCTTGTTTGTTATCTAAAAAAAGTAATTCAATATGATTTTGATTAAATGCTTTTTGCATTTTTTTATTTTTTATTTCTAATATTTTTTGAATATTTTGATCCATGCTTATTTTCTCACTTCTTTTATTTTATCTTTACACATATCATATAAATGACATTCTTTACAATTTGGATTTTGTGCTTTACAAAAATATCTACCAAAGAATATGAACTGATGATGTGCTTTATTCCATCTATCTCTAGGAATAGAACGACAAACCTTTCTTTCAACATCATTTACTGTATCATCTTTTTTAGCAAAACCTAATCTTTTAGAAATCCGTTCAACATGTGTATCTACAGCAAATGCAGGTTCATCAAAACCAACAGATAAAACAACATTCGTTGTTTTTCTCCCTACTCCTGGTAAACTTTCTAATTCTTTTCTTGTTTTTGGCACTTCACCATTGTATTCTTCAAGCAAAACCTGTGCCATTTTCTTTAAATTTTTAGCTTTATTTCTATAGAGCCCAATAATTTTAATATCATCTTGTAAATCTTCTAAAGATGCTAAAGCAAAAGATTCAACAGTAGGATACTTTTTAAAAAGTGAAGCTGTCACTTGATTGACTTTTTTATCAGTTGTTTGTGCTGAAAGCATGACGGCTACTAAAAGTTCAAAGACATTTTGATGATTGAGTTCACAATGAGCATCAGGAAAGAGTTCTTCAAAGTAATCTAATACTTTGTTTGTTTTTTCTTTATTCATCTTCCCACCAATGATAATGACTTTCTTTTACTTTTCTTTCTTGTGGTTTTTCATCAATATATCTTTCTTTAACTCCATTTTGAGCCCAATTAATTAAAATACCTTCAATATATCTTAAAGTTAAAACTTGACTTTTAACAGCTTCTTTTAAAGCTTTTAAAATCATTTCTTCACTATAACCGCTTTGAACCCACTCTTTAATACTATCAAATTCCATCGGTGTTAATGGTCTACCAAATTGTTCTTCAAAAATATCAATCATATTCATTTTTTCTTCTACTGGAGCTTCTTTATTTTCTAAAAGTTTTTCTTCAAAATGATTTAAACATATCGCTCCATTTTTATTAAAAATCCATTTTTTCTTTAAAAGAGAATCTAAAATATGATCCATTTCATGAGGAGTAAGTGATGAATATTTTAATAATAATGAAGGTGTAATCATTTTTTTATGCAACGTAACAAAAGTATCAATCAATAGTAATATATGACATTCTTCATCTGTCAAAGAGAGTTCTTTCCCTCTTAAAAGTAATAATCTTTCTAAATTTATACATTCTAAATCTTTTAAATATTTAATCATATCTTTTTATAATTTATATGCTTTCAAAAATTCTCCATTATCTAAAGAATAAAACGCATATAATAAAGTATCCTTTCCTTTATAAGTTAAACAATAAACAAATTGATCATTTTCATATCCTATCTCTACTTTTGTTGGATTTACTTGATATTTTTGAACAAAAGCATTCTTCACTTCTTTTTTAGAAATAGTTTCACCTTCAAAAGTATCCACCTTTTTTAATTTTTTATTACATACAACATACATTGTTTTCTTTTTATTTTTCACTTTAACAATATAATTTATTTTCTTATTTTGATAAGCATTAAAATAGTCATCATAGTCATAATGGTATTGACTACATATTTCTTCTTGTATACTTACTAAATCATTTTTATGCTTTGTGTAAGGAACATGTACCCAAAGCATGTAAAAACATATATATACAAAAACAATAACTAAAAATGTTAACACGATTTTAAAACGATGTTTTCTAAAAAAAGCTTTCATACATTATTCCTCCATGCCACCTTATTATAACCTTTTTAAACAAAAAGAAAAAGCCTTTTGGCTTAGTCTCTTCCTCGATCATTTCCTAAAACAACTAAGACAATTCTAAGTAATGAAAGAAGGGTCGATAACATTCCTGCAACATAGGTTAGCGCTGCAGCTGTTAACATTTTTTTAGCTCCAAAATATTCATCTTGAACTAAATAACGATCATTTAAAATACTCAAAGCTCTAGAAGATGCATCAAATTCAACTGGAAGGGTAACAATTTGAAATAATAACATTAAGCTTGTAAGTAAAACACCAATCCAAGCAATAGATGTTCTTCCCATAAAAAGACCAATCATAATAGCAACCCATCCTAAATTATAAGAAAAGTTACATACAGGAACGATAGCATTTCTAAATGTCAATGGTCTATAACCTTCTTGATGTTGAAGTGCATGTCCACATTCGTGAGCAGCTACCGCAAGTGAAGCAATACTTGTCCCATGATAAATATCACGAGATAGATGTAATGTTTGGTTACTTGGATTATAGTGATCACTTAAACGTCCTTGAACTTCAAAGATTTGAACAGAAGACAAACCATGTTGATCAAGAATTTCTCGCGCCACATCATAGCCCGTTAAATGTCTGCTATTTTGAACCTTTGAATATTTATTATAAGCACTTGAAACTTTCATTTGTGCAAGTGCCATCAAAGCAACACCAACTAGAACAAGTATATTCCCTAACATATAATAAGAATTTGTATAATAGTAATAATTAAACATTTTATTCACCTCGATTTATAGTTTATACTTCTATTATGAACAGAAAATGAAAAAGATGCTTAATTCATAGCATCTTTTAATCTGTTACTAGGTTTAAATGTCACTGTTTTACTAGCAGGAATAATCATTTCTTCTTGAGTTTTAGGAGAAATTCCTTTTCTAGCTTTACGATCATTAACTTTAAAAGTACCAAATCCAGAAATAAGTACCTTATCTCCTTCAACAACGCTTCTAGTAATCGTATTAAACACAGTATCTACAAGTAGTTCTGCTTCTTTTTTTGTTAAATTACGTTCTATTGAAACTGATTCAACTAATTCTTTCTTATTCATTTTCACACCCCGCAATAATAAAAATACTAGGTTAGTATAGCATCTAAAAAATATTGTTTCAAGAGATTTTTAAAGAACTTTTTTAAAAAATTATAAAACAATTGCTATCACATTTGATTTACCTTTATTTACAATTTTTGACAATATATCATGTATTTTTAAACTTGCATTTTCTGGAATCATATTCAATTTATAATACATCCCTTCTTCTATTAAATCACCTAATTTTCTGCCAAAAACATCACATGAAAAAATAGCTTCCTTATCATTTCCATTATGATTTAAATAATCAATAAAGCTTTCCGCTTGTTGCTTTGAACCAATAATTGGTTCAAATGTACTTTCAATATCAATTTTAATCATATAAGTGGTTGCTGCTTTACTTTTTAACTTCATTCCATATCTAGAACCTTGTTTAATAATTTCTGGTTTTGATAATTCTATTTCTTCTAAACGAGGAATCGCATAACCATAACCTGTTTGTCTTACCATACTAAGGGCATTCGAAATACCATCATATTCATCCTTGATAGTCATCAATTCTTGTAACAAGGCAAGAATAGAAGAACGATCTACTTCATAACCAACAATATTTGTTAGTAATTCATCATATAAACCATTTCTTTCTTCAATGCGAATCGTCGCTGAAGAATGAGATGTATCGACACTTTTTAAATAAGCTCTTTTAACAAAGTCATACGATTCAATACCTTCTGTAAGATGTTTGACATCTTTTATTTTTTTGATTTCTACTAATGAATTTTTTAGTGCTTCATCTAATGTTTGTTTTAACCAATGTTTTTGATTTAACATTGCAATATAACGCGGAACTTCAATTTTCACCTCATGAATTCCAAATTCATTAAGTGCTTCTTGTAAAAGATGCACGATTTGAGTTTCTAACATGTTGGTTGTATCAATAGCAATGATTGGTACATCGTATTCTTTTTGATAACTTTCAACAACATTTTGACACTTTGAACTTGAAGGATCTTTACTATTGACAATCACAATAAATGGTTTCCCTATATCTTGCAACTCTTGAATGATTTCTTTTGTTGCACTGTGATAACTTTGTTCATCAATATCCAGAAAACTACCATCACTAGTAACAACGATTCCAATCGTTGAATGATCTTGAATAACCTTTTTTGTTCCAATTTTAGCTGCTTGATCAAAAGGTATACTTTCATTATACCATGGTGTTTTAACAAGACGTATCCCACTGTCATCTTGATAACCACTTGCTCCTTCAATCACATATCCTACACAATCAACTAAACGTACATTGATTTTAAAATCATCTTGTAAATCTATCTTAACGGCTTGATTCGGTATAAACTTAGGTTCTACAGTCATAATCATTTTGCCTTTTCCTGATTGTGGAAGTTCATCGATCGTTCTTATCTTTACATCAGGATCTTCAATATAAGGAATAACCGCCATTTCCATAAATCTTTTAATAAAAGTCGATTTTCCACTTCTTACAGGTCCAACAATTCCTAAATAAATATCACCTTGACATCTTTTACCAATATCTTTAAGAATTTGTTTCGTTTCCATTATCATAACTCCTTTTATTCCAATATATTAAAAACTTACGAAATCATTCCTAAATAATAAAAACAAAGCATAAAAACAAATGAAAGAAAATCTAAGAAAAAGCCTAACCATAATGTATAGCTATACTTCTTTAAATGAATACTTCCATAATATAAAGAAACAACATATAAAGTTGTATCACTTCCAGTTTGTAAAATTGATCCCATTAAACTATAAAGATGATCTATTCCATAATGATCATAAATTCTTTTTAAAATAATAAGAGAAGTTTGACTACTTATTGGTCTTGTAAAAGCCATTAATAATAAATCAAGGGGAATTGAAAAAAATCGAATAAAGAAAGTACCTATTAAAGAGATAAAACCACTACTTAAAAAAAGATTGACCCATAAAGTAAGAAGCATTAAAGAAGGAAAAAGAATCATTAAATAATGCATTCCTTCTTTGACTCCTGTAATAAATTCTTCATAAATAGGTATTTTTTTATAAGCACATTCTAAAAAACTCCATAAAATAATAAGTAGAATTAAATTAGACATGTTCAATCACCTTAATAATAACAATTCCTATAATTGTAATTGAAAAACCAATAAATAAACTATAAGGATAAAAAGCTAAAATATTTTGACTATGATAATTTTGTCTAATTGTCATCATGGTAGTTGGTAAAATAGAAAAGCCTGCCGTATTGATTACTACTAGTATTTTTATTTGAAGGGGATAATTCTTTTCTTTTAATTTAGAAATTGCTTGTAAACCACTCATTGTAGCAAGTGTTCCAAGTCCTAATAGATTAGCAATCAAATTTTAAGATAGTGCTTGATAGATTTGTTCATCTTGAATACATCGTCCATAGATCCAACGTAATAGTGGTTTAAATAGAAAATTTAAATGATTCACCATATTTGAAGCCTGAATGATTTTTAATAAACCATTCCATAAACAAATACTTAAAATAAGTGTTTTACAAAGTTCAAAGACATCAAAAGGTGTTTGTAAAAGAGCTTTTAACATGGCTTCTTGCTTATTAAAAATCAAACCAACAATAATAAAAAGAATAATCCCATAATGAAAGATCTTATTCATAAACTAGATCCTTTAAGATCATTAAATAAAAATCTCTAAACCGATATCTCTTTAATTTAATTTTTTTAATATACGTTTGATTTCTATAAATAAACATTTCTTCATTATGAATCAAATAACTTACACTTTCATCCTTTTCTTTTGACATCAACAAATCATTTTCAAACAAGTACCAGTTTCCTTTAATATTTCTAACCCCTTTATCAAACAACACAAGTTTTTCATAATTTTTAAAACATTCCTCATACTTTTTTTGATGAAACTCAAAATCATTTCCACAATTAAAAGTAACAATAATTAAATCAACTTGTTTTTTTATAGCTCGTGTAATCAATGTTCTTTTGGCTTTTTTGGTATAACCTGTTTTACCACCAACACAATAAGGGTATTCTTTTAAAAGACGATTTTTATTATGCCAATAACCTTTTCCATCTAGTCTTTTATACTCTTTTGTTTTAACAATTTGATTAAAAAGAGGATTTTGACAACAATAACGATAAAGCATCGCCATTTCTTTAACTGTTGATAAATTTCCTTCATCTTCTTCATCTAAACCTGAAGGATTCGAAAAATGTGTCTGTTTCATTCCTATATCTCTAGCTTTTTCATTCATCATTTCCACAAAACGATCAACACTTCCACCAACACTTTTAGCCAGCATTAAAGCACAGTCATTCCCACTTCGAAGCATTAAACCATATAAAAGATCTTGAATCGTAATTTGATCTTTTATATGTATATAGACACAACTCCCATAAGCTTTATTAATCGTTTCATCAACTGTAATCTTTTTATCTAAGCGACTATTTTCAATAACAACGATGGCAGTCATAATTTTAGAAATTGAAGCAACACTTTGTAAATAATCTATATTTCTGCCTTCTACAACATATTGATTTAAACTATCATATACAATATAACTCTTACCATAAAACTCGACATTGGTACAAATCATTTGAAAAATCATCAAAAAACTAATCAATAATTTCATTATATCACCTATATCATTCTATGTTTCTTCTTTCTATTTAACACAAATAGATTAAATACACTACATAGGAAAGTAACATCAAAAGACCACCTATTCTATTTAATTCATGTCGATAAATCGTTAAAAGCCATAATAAACAACCACTTCCTATAGCTACAAACATATCTACAATAAATTTACTTTCAAAAGGTACTGGACAAATTAAAGAAACACCTCCAGCAATAAATAAAATATTAAAAATATTACTTCCGACAATATTTCCAATCGCAATACCCGCATGATCTTTTCTAGCTGCCTGTAAAGAGGTTACTAATTCAGGCAATGATGTTCCAAAAGCAACAATCGTTAAACCGATGAATCTTTGAGAAAAATGTAACCAATAAGCTATTTGAGTGGCTGCTTTAACAACCAGTTGACTACCAATCATAACAAAAAAGATGCCTAAACCAATCAACAACACACATCCTATAAAAGAGTATTGTGGAGAAACTTCCTCCTCACTTTCTTTTTGTGACAGCCAAAACAAATAAAGTAAATAAATGATAAACATACCTATTAAAATAAGTCCTTCTTGAAATGATACAACTTGTTGACTTTTTCCCATAACAAGTAAAACAAGACTTGAAAGCAACATATAAGGAATTTCAATGAACAATGTTGATTTTTCAATCTTTATTTTTGTAATCAAAGCGCTCATTCCTAAAACAATCAAAATATTTAAAATATTACTTCCAACAACATTCCCAATGGTAATTCCTGAATTTCCTTTTAACCCTGCTACTAATGAAACAGCTGCCTCTGGCAAACTGGTTCCCATCGCACAAATCGTCAATCCAATAACTAATTGAGAAACATGAAAAATACTTGCCAGTGAAGATGCTCCATCTACAAACCAATCCGCTCCTTTCACTAAAACAAAAAAGCCTGCTGTTAGTACAATAAGCGAATAAATCATTTTATCCCTCCTGTTTTCATTCTATTAAGATTTATTCATTAAATGAAAAAGAAGGGTAAATTTCCCTTCTTTCAATGATTATCGCTTGATTGAAATAAAATGACTTCTATCTATATATCTTATTTTCTTTTGTTCAAAAAGATCAATTATTTGTAAAAAACGTGCATCTTGTTTACATTCAAAAGAATATTGTTGATTGCTTGTTGTTACTAACATACAAACTACCTTTTGTTTTAAAGATAGATCAACTTCATAAAAATCATCATAGTCTATTTCAAAAAGCTTATGTTTTTCTATATCATAACATTCAACTTTATCACTTGAAAAATATAAATATTTTTCAAAATCTTTATCTTCCATTATTTCTTGATGAATACCAAAGAATAACCCAGAAAAACGAAAGGCTTTTTTATATTCCTTATATGCTTTTTCTAGTTGATCAAGACTTAAAATGAGTTTTACTTTCATCATTTTTTCTCCTTATATAAAATACTATCGTTATAATTAAACAAATAACTACATAAAAATCTATAGCAGGTAATGGAAAAGAAAGTTGAACTTGATTTCCATGAAATAATTTATTAAAGATAAATAAGATAATAAGTAAAATTATATTTTTTCGATAATCTATGGCATCACTATTCCATAAGGCAATAAAATATAAAATAGGTAAAAAATAAAATAAACAATAAATAATAAAACTAATATGAATACTAATATATCCTAAAGAATTTAAAGAATTTGTAAGTAAGCTTTGACCACAAACCATGGTCATGATCATCAAAATTTCCATTAAATAATCAAAGACCCATACTTTATCTATTATCTTCATATAAATCTCACATTCCTTTCTACATGTATTCTAATAAATACTTTATTTGCCTAGAGATGTAATTTATCTTTTCCTTACTTTTATTATATTATTATATTATTTATATATCAATATTATTTTTATTATTTTAATACAAAAAGATCTAAGAAATTCTTAGATCTTTAATCGTTGATAATATTTAATATATTTAGAAAGTGGTAATCCTTCTTTGTTATTGATATAAAAAACTTCTTGACCCTTTAATACAACATATTTTTGTTTATATTTAAAACATAAATCACTATCTTTTTGAGTTATCAGAGGATATTGCTGAATAATTTTTTTATAAGCTATTTTATTTTTAAAAATATTTTCTACTTGATATTCAAAAATACCTTTTGAAATAGCTGACGTATATCCTTTATAATAGCCTTCCATCATTCCATGATCCCCTTCAATAGAATATCCTTGATATAACATTCCACCATCTTCATAGCTATAAGGTTGTTGCAAGCTTTGGACAGGTTCAATAGCGCTATAAGGATCGCCATCTGCTGGATGGTCATACAAACTTAAAGCAATTGTAGCAATAACACAAAGATAAATAATCACATTAGATTTTTGATGTTTTTCTTTATAAAGATGTCCAAGATAACCAATTAACCAAGAAATGAGTAAAATCAGAAATGATTTGAAACCATTTTGTTTTAATAAATCTAATAAAATCAAAATAATCCCAACATAAAGATTTATTTTAGATAAAGTATTAAAAATATTTTCTAAATAAAAGGGCTTATTTTCCATTACTTTTTTTAAATGTGATAGATTACATAAGCCAAAAAAGAACAAAGAGAAGCTTATAAGACTTACAGCAGTATAAAATAAATAAGTACCAAAATAAAAAGTCAAATAAGGTAAACTTGGCAACCCATGTATTTTAAAAGGTTGATAAGCAATTAATAAAACAATGGCCATGATCATTAAAAAATAATGAGTTGTAAAATTATAGATCGTTGATAAGATTTCTTTTTTATCACCTACATCTTGTTTTAAAGGTTGAGCAAAAAGATCTTCAACTTCTACTACTTGTAACCCGAAATAATTAACAATAATACGGCATCCTGCTTCTTTTATATCTTTATTTATTTGTTTATAATATATTTTATAATGCTTTCTTTGTGGTGTTCTTTTTTCAAATGTTAAAAAATTTAGACTTATATTTTTTAAATACCATCCTTCTAAAGCTTTATTTTCTAATAAATCAATAAATTTGCTGCCACGGGCTTTCAGTACGAAAATATCCTGCGCCACATGCAGGTCGACCCGGTTTTCCCACGGAGCCGAATTGGAGTTACGCATGGCGTACGCTCCACGATGTTTCTTTGCATAGCTGTCACCTTCGATCCACTCGTTAAACTTCTGACGGTCTTCTTCAGTCTTGAAGTCCATCTTCTGCAGTTCGTCTTCAGTCGGGATATAAAGCAATGAGTTTCCCCCGAAACCATCACCGTTGTAGTCGATATAGACCGTTTTCTTTTTCTCGGCATCGTAGTAAGATTCGTTCATCGTCA
>JABLTQ010009380.1_pt1 | contig 15773 bp, 23 predicted proteins | sample 7160101 | NCBI WGS metagenome assembly JABLTQ01 (sample SAMN14651228, study PRJNA627086) | human gut metagenome | isolation source: feces | host: Homo sapiens
AATATTAATTATTTTAAGTTAACATAATGATTATAAATAATCATAAAATTAAAAAATAATTAAAAAAATATGTTGACAAAATATGACTAAATATGTATAATATGTATATAGCACTCTTTAATATTAAAAGAAGGGAGGAATAATTAATGATTAAGATTGATTATGATGGTCAAGGTTGTAAAGTTAGTATTACTGGAAAACCTGATGCTATAGCAACAGAATTTGAAGAATTATGTAAGTGTTTATTAGAACAAGGTTCTTTTAATGTATCTGATTTGGTTATTATGCTTGCTATAGCGTGTAGTGAAAAAAAGTAAAAATGACACAAACAAACTCACGTGATGCTTTAAAAAAATTTATTAAAAAATTATAGGAGGAATTATTATGGAAGAAAATCAAAGTATGATAAGTGTAAATGATATTAATGCACTTAAAAAAGAAGGAAAAACAAGACAAGAAATATTTACAACTATTGAAGATGAAAAAACATTATTAAATTTAGAAAATGTTGTAGATTTTAAATTAAATGATTGCAAAGGAGAAAAAATTATAGTAAAAGATGTATTAGTAAAGAAATTAACTAAAAAACTTGACGAACCAGAAGTTGATGAAAATGGCGAGGTTGTAAAAGAATATTCACATAAATTTATTACTATATTAGTTGATGATGAAGGTAATTCATATGTTACTGGTTCTGCTTCTTTCACTATAAGTTTAATGAATGTTTTACAAAAATTACAAGATGTAAAGCAGTTAATGGAAAATGGAGAATTTATATTAGAAATATGTGAAAAACAAGCAAAGAACAGTCAATTTAAAAGTTTATCTTTTAAATTAATTTAATAAAGAGGTATAGTATACCTCTTTTTAATTTTATATAGGAGGTGTAACATGCAAGATAAAAATAGAGCTGGAACGTATGTAAATTTAATTAATTCAATATATACGTACGGTATTAGTCATTATGTATTTTATTTTTCTAGTGCTGCTAAACTTTCAAAATTTATGAAAGATTTTAGAAAAAATAAAAAAAATATATCTTATTGTTTTTTAAAACCTTTTTTATCAGATAGTGGCTATGATTTATTAATAGGTTTATTAACTTATAATAAAATAAAAATGAATAATTATTGTATAAAAGATATTAAACTCAAAAAAGTTTATAAAAATTCTTTTAGTATTAGTTTAATGCTAAAGGGGTGTTAGTAAATGATAAGATGGACTAGTTCGCAAAAAGAACGTTTAAATAGAGCAGTAAAAAATTATAATGCAAAAATTAATAGATTAGTTAATTCTAATTATGAAGGGAATATACCTGAAAAAGCAAGTGTTAGCGAATTGAAAAAAATTATAAGTACTGGACAGAATTTAAATTCCGAAATAAATAGATTATTAAGATTTACAAGACGTGGTTCAGAAGAAATTTTATCATCTGGTTTTAGTAGGTATGAATCAAATGAAATTAGAATTGCAAAAATTAGAATTAATGCTAAATTAAAAAATTCTAATTTAACAGGTGATAATTTAAAAGATTTACAATTAAATTCTGAAAAAGCTTTAAATTTTAATAATTTTACGGGAGTAAAAAGACAACAGGCACTAAATTTATTAAAACATTTAGGTTCGCCAATTATTGATGATAGACGAGCTTATATGTATAAAGTTAATTATTTAAAAACTTTTAAAGAAAAATTTTCTGGGTTTAAAGGTATGCGTAAAATGTATAATGAACTTAATAAATTATCTACACAACAATTTTATGATAAATTAAAAGATAATGATTTATTGAAAGATTTAACTTTCATTTCTGATAATGAATTTACAGAAGAGAGTTTTTATAATTTATTTAGTGATATACAAGATAAAGAATTTATGAGTGAAAATGAATTTAAATATTATGTACGTTCAAGAAAAACTGGTAAAATTATTAGATATTTCAAAACAAAAAAATCTGCTCAAGATTTCGCTAAACAAAACCCAGATTATCAAATTTGGAAAATATAGAAATGGAATGATATTAATGAAAAGATACGTTGCAGATTTTGAAACATCTACTATTAAATGGGATACTGAAAAATGCTGGGTTTGGGCATATGCTTTTTGTGAAATTGGAAAAGGTAATGAATATATTCATTTTGGAAATAATATTGACGCATTTATTTCGGAAGTAATCGAAAACCCAGGTATTTACTATTTTCATAATTTGAAATTTGATGGTAGTTATATTTTAGATTTTCTTGAAAATGCACATTTTGAATATGTTGATAGTAAAGAAGATAAAGCTCATAGAAAATATACTTGTTTAATTTCTGATATGGGACAATTTTTTAATATTACATTTTGGTATAATCAAAATGGAAAGTTAAAGGAATATAAGTTCTATGACAGTTTTAAAATTTTGCCTTTTTCTGTATCAAAAATTGCTGAAGATTTAAAATTAGAAGAACAAAAATTAGAATTAGATTATGACACCCCGAGAGGACAGTATCATAAATTAACTAAACATGAAAAAGAATATATTACAAATGATATTCAGATAATGAATAAAGCATTAAAAGGTTTTTTTGATAAAGGACTAAAACAGATGACAAGTGCAAGTAATGCTCTTGCAAGTTTTAAGAAAATGCTTTCAAATTCTAAATTTGAACATTATTTCCCTGATTTATCAGATATTGATGAAGAATTACGAAAATCTTATAAGGGTGGATATGTCTATTTAAACCCTCAATATGCAGCTAAAAAATTAGGAAAAGGTATAGTTTTAGATGTTAACTCATTATATCCATCGCGTATGCGAAACTGTAAAATGCCTTGGGGTTTACCTAAATATTTTGAGGGTCAATATGTACATAATAAAGTATATGATTTATACATACAAAAATTCGCGTGTTCTTTTCAGTTAAAGAAAAATAAATTGCCTATTTTGCAGATAAAAAATACAAATAGGTATCAAGATAATGAATATTTAGTTACGTCAAATGGACGTAGAGAAATTTTAACTTTAACAAATATTGATATGGAGTTATTTTTTGAACATTATGATGTTGATGATTTAGAATATATTGAAGGTTGGTGTTTTAAATCAATAAATGGTTTATTTAATAAATATGTTGATTTTTACACAGAAACTAAAATTCAAGCTAAAAAAGATAATAATTATTTAATGTACATAGTTAGTAAACTACAATTAAATTCGTTATATGGTAAATTTGCTTTATCTCCTAAAGTAAAACATAAAATACCATATATGGGTTTAGATGGTATAGTTCATTTTACTACTTCTGATTGGGAAACTAGAAAACCTATATATTTACCAGTTGGTTCTTTTATAACTTCTTACGCAAGAAAACTTACAATTGAAACAAGTCAAGCGATTGTTGATTATTCAATAAAAAAATATGGTAAAAATTTATATATTTATAGCGATACGGATAGTATACATACACTATTATCTATTGAAGACGCAAAGAAATTTTGTAAAATTGATGATTATGAGTTAGGTGCTTGGAAACACGAAAGTACTTTTACAGAGGCGATTTTTTTAAGACAAAAAACATATGTTGAAAAAATTGATGGAGAATTAAAGATTACATGTGCATCTATGCCTAAAAATTGTATTAGATTTAATAAAAAAACAAATAAATATGAATATAAAATTTATTCATCTGATTATATTTCAGAGTTTAATATAGAAGATTTTAAAATCGGTTTTTCGTGCGGGGGTAAATTAACATATAAACATTTACCAGGGGGTGTAGTATTGATTGAAACTCCTTTTGAAATTAAAGATAAATCTTTAAAAAAAGTCACAGATATGATATTATTTAATAAAAAAGAAGGAGGTTAGAAAAATGGATAATCAAATTTTAGAATTTTTTAAATATTTACATTTTTCGCATTTAAGCTGGACTATAATCGCCCCAATTATTGTTATGTTGGTTGATATTTTATCTGGTTATATTAAGGCAGTAATTAATAAAAATATTGATAGTACTAAGATGCGTGATGGAATTTTAAAAAAATGTGCCGAAATTTTATGTATATTGTTAGGTTTTGTGTTTAAATTTGCATTTAATTTAGATAGTATATTATATGGTATTTCTATTTATTTAATAGTAATGGAATTAGTTTCAATATTAGAAAATTTGAATGATATGGGAATTAATTTAAAAATTTTTAATTTTTTAAAAGATAAGGAGGAATAATTATGGCAACTAATATACCGTTAACAGGAAAATTCAAAGTAACTTGTATTTATCATAAAAAAGGTAATAATTGGAGTGCGAGTTGGCATACTGGAATTGATTTAATTGGTTCAGATAATATTTATTCTTCTTGTGATGGACAAGTTATAAGAACTGGTTTTGATACTTCATATGGTAATTTTATTGTAATAAAAAATAATGAAGATGGTAAATATCATTGGTTTTGTCATTTATCAAAAATTTATAAAAAAACTAATCAAAATGTTTCACGTGAAACAGTTATAGGTAAAATGGGAGCGACAGGTAATGTAACAGGAAAACACTTGCATTTCGAAATTAGAAATAGTAGTAATAAATATAATGATAATTCAAATCCAGCAGATTATATGGGTATTCCTAATAAAGTTGGTTGGTATAATTCTAGTAATTATCAAATAAACAAATCAGAATTAAAAACTTTAAATCATAACACTAATCTAAGAAAAGAACCTAATACATCTAGTGATATAATTGATTTATATATTCCTGATACTACATTGTATGTATTAGAAAAAAATGTTGCTACAAATAATGGATATACTTGGGATAAAGTTAAAATTCGAGTTACTGGGGATATTGGTTATATGATTAATTCTAATTATAAGGAGTGATTATTATGGCAGAAACAGTAAAAACGAAATATAGTCCACTTCATATTAAATGTGAAGTGGGTTATCCTTATGGGGTGGCAGATAGTGGTTATACGTGTGGTTATCACACAGGCTGTGATTTTCCTCAAAGTGGAACTGATGCTAAAAACCCAGATTTATATGGTTGTGTAGATGATGGAACAGTAGTTTATGTATATAAAAATTCACAAGGTTCAAGTCCTGCTTTAGGAAATCAAGTTCAGTTTAGAGATAATAAAACAGGTTTATATTATAGATATTGTCATATGGTTTATGGTTCAATTTCTTTAAATGTTGGCGATAAAATAAATACTGATACAGTTATAGGTAAAATGGGGGATACAGGTAATGTAACAGGTGTTCATTTACATTTAGAACTATCAAAAACACAAGCTTGGAATTGTGATAGTTTTTTAAATCCTGTTGAGCCTTTAGGAATTCCAAATGTTCGAGGTACTATTGTAGAGTATGATGGTTCAGTTACACCAGAGCCACCTATACCAATATTTAGAAATTTAAATAATTGGAAAAAATGGTTTATGTCACAAAAAGGAGGAATGAGAATATGACAAACGATGAATATATAAAAAGATTAAATAAAATTAAAGAAACAGTTGGGGAAGATAGTTACGCACAAATTAATGATACATTATTAGAATTACAAGAAGATAACACTAATTTAAATAATACAATAGAAGAAAAAGAAAAAAATTATAATGATTTAAATGAAAAATATAAAAAAGTATTAGAAACAAATGGAAATTTAATTCAAAAAATTTCAAATAATATTGCAAATAATTCTAATAATGATTATAATGATGATAATGAACATAAAAATAAAAAAATTACATTAGAGGATATTTTTGACGAAAAAGGAAATTTTAAAGATTAAAGGAGGTATTTAAAATGGCAAAAACTATAAAAACTGGTTTAATGAATGCATTAAATGATGCTAGAACTGCAGCATCTGATACATTTAAAAACGCAGTTCCAGAAATAACAGCAAGTATGGATATTTCAGAATATGGTAAACCAATTTTAGATTATACAGTTATTCAAAATGAATGGTTTGGTGTTCTAATTAATAGAATTGTTACTACTCAAATTCAAAGAAAAATGTTCATGAACCCACTTAAATTTCTTGAAGGTAGTAATATGCCACTTGGATATTCTGTACAAGATATAGCAGTAAACCCAGCTAAGGGTAGAAATTTTGATGCAAATGATTTTGAAGGAATATTAAAAAGATATGATGCAGATATAAAAGTTCAATATTTCAATATTAATAAGGATAGACAATATCCTGTATCAGTTAATAATAGATTATTACATAGAGCTTTCACAAGTTGGGATAATCTTGACGAATTTTTAACTGCAATTTCTGATAGCTTATACAATGGAGCTTTTATAGAAGAATTTAATTTTACAAAAAATTTAGTATCTAGTGCTTATAACAATAATGCAGTTATAATTGAACAAATTGATGAAGTTTCTGATGCCGAAAAAGCTAAACAATTTGTAAGACTTGCAAGAACTTACTTTTTGAATTTCCAATTGCCATCATCTAATTACAATGCATGGAATAAAGTTGGTGGGTCTGGTATGAAATTTAAAACATGGACAAATGCAAGTGAAGTAGTATTTTTAATAAGAAATGATATTTTATCTTATGTTGATGTCGAAGTTTTAGCAAGTGCTTTTAATATTGATAAAACTACACTTATGGGTAATATTCAAGGAATTGATAATTTTGATATAATAGACCCAGACACAGAAGAAAAAATATTTGACGGTTCTTCAATTTATGGAATTATGGCAGATAGAAGTTGGTTTAAAATTAAAACACAGGATATGTGGCTTGATACTCAATATATTGCGTCAAATAGAGTTTGGCAATATTTCTTGAATAATATTAAAATGTATAACTTTAGTTATTTAGCAAATGCGATAATATTTGCTACAAGCTTACCAACAGTATCAGCAACTGCAATTGATTTAAATCCAACAGATAGACAACTTACGAAGGAAGTTCAAAAAACTTATAGTGTTGTTTTAACACCTTATCAATCTACAGATACTGTAACTGTAAAATCTATTAAATATAACACTACAGATGTTTCAGAAAATGTAACTGCACAAATTTCTGGAAATAATTTAAATATTACAGTGAAAACAGCTTACGCGAACCCAACTGTAGATATTGAGCTTGAAGCTGGAACAGTAACTCAAGTATTTACATTTAATGTTAATTCATAATTTAAAATTATAGGGTGGTTTTACCACCCTTTTTAAATAGGAGGAAATTTTATGTATACACCTAATTCAGAAGTTAGATTTTTACATATACCAATTGAAATGGATATGAAAAATCAATTAACATTTAATAATAAAGAAGAACAAGCAAAGTATTTTGCTAGTCATGAAGTAGCAAGATATGAAAAAGTAAATTATATTAGAAAAAATAGTATAATTAGATTAAATAAAAATGTAGATGATTGTTATAATTTTAATTATGTAATGTATAGAAACACAGACTATACAAATAAATGGTTTTATGCTTTTGTTACAAATGTTGAATTTATTACACGTGGAAATACTGCAGTTCAAATTGCGACAGACCCTTGGCAAACTTGGCAATTTGATATTAAATATTATCAAAGTTTTGTAAAACGTGAAATGTGTAATGTATCTGATGATTACCCAGGTTTTAATCTAATTCCAGAAGGTTTAGAAACAGGAGAATATAAAATAGTTGGTACAGCAGAATTTGACAATTTAGAACCTGTTTGGGTTGTAGCTTATTTAGGAAATACTTGGAATAGTAATGGAACAGATATTCCAATTGGAGATGGTGGATATATTGCAAATGGTATTGCTCAATCTGTAACTTTTATTATTTGCACAACTTTAGATGCTTATAATTCAGTAATCGGACAACTTCAATCTGATGAAAATAGAAGTCAATATATATTAAGTTGTTTTTCTGTTCCAAGATTAGCAGTTCAAGATTATTTAAATTCATCTACTGAAATATTAGGTATTGATAATGCTTATGTTTACATTCAAGCAAATACTTATAATCAAGCTCCTGTGCAGAAAACTTTGGTAAGTTTACCAAATAATTTAGATGGATATATACCTATTAATCAGAAATTAAGAACTTATCCATATATTTATGTGGGGTTTAATCCTGTAAATGGACAAAGTAAAATTTATAGATATGAAAATTTTACAAATAACACACCAGTTTTTAATTTAATTTCAGAAGTAAATCCAAATCCATCTATTTATTTTATACCACAAAATTATAGGGGAGCAAATGGAAATAGTATGTCAGATATTGCAAGTGTTAGTGGTTATCCAACACTTTCAAGTAGAAATGATTATTTTAATTCTTGGATTGCTACTTCTATGCCTACCATGAAGAATAATCTTGCACAAACTCAAAGTAGCTATAACGTTAATCGTCTTGGTACAGGTATTCAAGGTGCTTTAGGTGGTGCAAGTACAATTGGAAATATGGTTAATAGTTCACAAAAAGAGAATACTACTGGAATGGATATGGCAAATGCAGTAACTGGTTTAGTTAGTAATTCACTTTCAGCAGCTCAAAATATTGTTAATCAAGATATTAATTATGAATATTATATAAAAGGAATGCTTGCTCAAATAGAAACACAACAAATGCTACCTGATAATGCTAATTTAAGCTCATCAAATGCTACATTAATTGGTTATAATTTATTTGATAAAAATATTTTTACTAGATATACAATTAAAAATCAATTTGCAAAAAGAATTGATAAATATTTTAATATGTTTGGATATGAAACAGATGAATTAAAAATACCTAATTTAAATAATAGACCTAATTGGAATTATGTTCAAACTATTGGTATTAATATTACTGCTCCAATTCCACAATTAGATTTATTACAAATAAAAGCTATGTTTAACGATGGTGTTACATTATGGCATAACCCAAATACCTTTGGAGATTATTCACAAAATAATAGATAAGGAGGAATTAAAAATGAATTTATCTAATATGTACTCTGGAACTAGATTACCTAAATTTAAACAACCTATTAATCGTAATAATAAAGAAGTTATTTCATCAGAAATTTTAAATAATTTTACATTTATTGATTTTTTTGATAGATTAAAACGTGTTGCAACTTCAATTTTTAACTGGAAAAATTTACCTAGTACGATGAATGAAAGGTGGCTAGAATTATGTTTATTTTATAAAGGTATGGCATCAATTTTAAAACACGATAGCTATGGAATTATTAATACTGAGGCATCTTGGTCTGGTAATATTGATATTTATGGTTTACCTACAATAGTATATTGTTTTTCTACTGGATTTTTTGCAGAACAACGTGCTAGGTTTGATGGCAAGGTATCATTAGAAGAATTATCCAAAGTTTATGGAATTGAAAATGATAAACTAAAAGAATGTATACTTGTTATGAATAATATTGATATGCAACCAACATTTATTGCAATGGAACTTTTCGCATATAGATTATATAAAGTTCAAAGAACCATTGACATAAACCTAGATTTATTAAAAAAGCCTTATATAATTGGTTGTAATGAGCAAGACAAACTATCTTTACAAAAGTTTATGATGGACGTTGAAAACAATCAAAATATGATTTTTGCAACACAAGATTTCGACCCTACTAATTCTGTTAAAGTATTTAATTTAGAAGTTGATAGTAGAATTGAAGAATTAGAAAATGAAAAACGAACTATTTTATCTGAAGCTCTAACAATATTAGGAGTTAATTCAATATTAGTTGATAAAGCAGAACGTTTAATATCAGATGAAGGAAAAAAAGATAATGAATTTATTAATTATAATCTTCAATATTACTGGAAACAAAGAAAAGAAGCTTGCGAACAGTTTAATAAATTATTTAAACCTGAAAAAGAAATTGAAGTAGTCTTAAATTCTGATATTGATAATATAATAAAACGTGAATTTTCTGATTATAAAGCAGAAATTAATAATCAAAATTCTGGGGAGGTGAAATTAGAAGATGGGAACAGGTCAATTTAATTTTACTATTCGTAAATTATGTTTAATGTATACACGTTCAGAAGTTGAAAATTGGTTTAAACAATATAACTTAGAAGATTTTTTATTAAAATCGCAAATTCAAGTTATTAAAAATGCTGGTTTATGGACTAAAGATAAACTTGCTACACGTATAGTAGATTTCTATTATATGCGTGAAATTGGATTAGAAACAGTTGCATTATTTAAACATTATGCAAAAATTAGAATGAATGAAATTATGGAACAAAAATTGCCTTTAATTTATTCAAGTTCAATTGAATACGACCCATTAAAAAATATGGACTACACAGAAGAATTAACACGTGAAGCTCAAAATAAGGGTAATGCATCATCTAATTCTAATTCTAATATTACAAATAATGATTTTACTTTTAATTCTGATTTAACGCAAGGAGAACTTTTATTAGATGAAGTAAAATCGGGTAGATATGGTTCATCTGCTACTAATTCAGAAGCAAATGCAAATTCAAATGATAATACTAATACTAATTCAGAAAGTTCTGGGAATGAACATACAATTAATCACGTTACAGGTAATAGAGGTATATTAGATACACCTGCTAAAATGATTAGAATTTATAGAAGTAATATTATCACTATAAATAAAGATATTATTCATGAATTATCAGACATTTTTATGAAATTATGGTAAAATATAATAAGGAGGTGCTTTTGTTATGGATTGTAATTTGACATTAAAAAAATCTTATTGTTTTAATAATTTGTATATTCCGACTGTATATTCACAATGCTTTACTTATGAGGAACAGGTATATTGGCTATTTCTAAAACTTTGTGAATTACAAGAAGAATTAAATCAAGTAGATATTGAAAATATTAAATCCTTAATTTCACAAGCTATTTCAGAATTAAAAAATTATGTTGATGAACAAGATAGCAAAATTAATGATTTAATAAATTCTCAAAATGAAGAATTGAAAAAATATACAGATGATAAAATTCAAGAATTATATAATAGTTTAATTTCTTATATTTCAGAACAAGTAAATTTTTTATTAGAATATATTGAAAATTCGAATACAAGTTTATATAATAAAATAGAAAATGAATTAATTGAAATTAGAAAATTAATTGATGATATAGCAACAAATGGAATAAAAGTATATAACCCAACAAATGGAAGTAAAGAAAATTTACAAAAAGTTATAAATGATTTATATGGTTTTCTACGTTATTTTGGTTTAACAGCTCTTGAATATGATAGTTTAGGACTTACTGCAAAACAATATGATAATAAAAATCTAACAGCAAGACAATACGATTTATATGCAAGATTATTATTAGGATATACTCCATTTCTATATATGATAAGTCCATTCACAGGTAAATATACTTTAATTATTGATGTTATAAAGCAATTAGCAAATTTCCATAAAGAAAACCCTATTACAGCACAAGAATATGACGACTTGGAATTAACAGCAGAAAATTATGATGAAAAATTAATTACAGCTTATAATTATGATTTTACTGGCAAATCAATTTTGATGCCATAAAATAAATTTAAAATTAAAAAAAAGGAGGAATTAAAAATGAGTTCGACAAATAAAACACCTAATTATAATTTGCCACAATTTATCAATACTGATGTTCCATCTTGGCTTGGCGACTTTAACGAAGCTATGTCAAAAATTGATACACAAATGAAATCAAATGACACTAAAGCAACTTCTGCTTCTACAAATGCAGAAAATGCAAATAGTTCAGCAACACAAGCATTACAAACAGCAAATACAGCAAACACAACAGCAAATGGAGCTAATACAAATGCAACTAATGCATTATCTTTAGCAACAACAGCTAATGAAAATGCAAATACAGCAAAACAAAATTCCGAAACTGCTTTATCTACTGCAAATAGTGCAAGTGGTAACGCAAGTTCTGCGTTGTCTATGGCACAAAATGCTAATACTAATGCAAATAAAGCATTAAATGGTTTAAAAAATTTTAATCTAAAAAATCAAATGCAATTTAATACAGAAACTGGAAATATAGTTAATGATACAGCGTGTGGAAATGATTTTACAAATAGCGGTGTAACACTTGCTTACGATGATACAAAATCAATTTTTAAACTTTATGGTGTTATACAAATACATAACCCAGATGATGGAGGAGTAACACGTAAATTCAAATTATTAAATACACCATTAAGACCATCACAAGACATAACTATTAATACTGTCGCTTTAACTTGTTATGGACAAAATTTTATTAAAACAGATACAGCAAATATAACAATTAAAACTGACGGCACTATTGAAGTTAATACTTGGTTTGCAGTTGATAGCTCTACCAAAGACGTTAGAATTTTGTTTTGGAATTCTTTATATTTATTACAAGCTTTTGAACAGACTGAGATTACTCCAGGTCAATAATTGTTCCACAAAGAACATTTACAAATTTATGAATATATGATGCTAAAACTCCATAAAAAATAAATTTCATATGTTAAATTCTCAAGGATAAGGTTTGACCTTATCCTTTTTTTATGTTAAAATTAATTTGTGGTAATAAAAAATTAAAAAGATGAAATATTATTGGGGTTATTCCACTTGATAAGTGCCTAATTTTATTATTTATGTGAAACATAAAACATCTATTTTTTATTACCCATTTTTTATTTGGAGGTCTTAATTTTGGAATTTAAATATTATAAATTAAATAGAGTGTTGTCTTTTAACGCATTTTTAAATATTTTAATTGGAGAACGTGGTGTTGGTAAAACATTTTCGGTTTCTGATTTTTGCACATCTGACTTTATTAATAAAAATAATCGTTTTGCATATATTAGAAGGTTTAAATCAGAACTGTTAGAAACGAAATCAGAATTTTTTGAAAAAATAAAAAATCAAGATAAATACAAAGATAAAAATTTTAAAGTTGATGGTAATTTATTCAAAATTGATAATGAAACATCAGGATACGCAATACCTCTAACTAAAGCTCAAAAATTAAAAAGTAAAAACTTTATTAATGTAAAAAATATAGTATTTGATGAGTGTTTTCTTGAACCTGGTCAAGGCTATTATTTACAAAATGAAGTAATGACATTTTTAGGACTTATAGAAACAATTGCACGTTTAGAAGATGTTAGAGTTTTTATATTATCAAACGCAACAGACTTGGCAAACCCTTATTTTATGTTTTTTAATTTGCATCTTCCTTATAATTCTGATATTGTTACTTTTAAAGATAATACAATTTTAGTAAATTATATAAAAAATGAACCTTATCGTGAAGCTAAAAAAGAAACTAAATTTGGTAAATTAGTAGAAGGTACAGCATACGAAACATATGCAATTGATAATAAATTTATGTTTTCTGATAATAATTTTATTGAGAAAAAACCTGCATCCGCTAGTTTTATGTTTTCTTTTCTTTATCAAAATAATATTTATGGTATTTGGCGAGATATTAAACTTGGAAAATATTATGTTTCAGATACTTATTTAAGAAATAAAGGATATTGTTTTGCATTAACCTTATCAGATTTTAAACCTAATACATTGCTTTATTCTACAGCTAAAAATTTTATCTGTTGGAAAAATTTTATAAAAAATTATAGAATGGGTAATGTACGTTTTCAAAATCAAAAAATAAAATCCATAACTTATGATGTTATGAAAAATTTTATTTTATAAAAGCTAGACATATTGCCTAGCTTTTTTCATTTATAATGTTACTATTAATTGTGATATTGTTAAACAAATATTTATAAATACTTTTCCTAATATTACCCAAAATAGCAAACAACATAAAGCTCTAAACCAATTTACTCTCTTTTTCTTATTTTCTTTTTTCATTAATTATTCCTCCCTAATTTCAATTATATTATTATACGTCCTGTTAATTTCTGTTATACTTTTTGCTCTTATTTCTTTTCTTATTATTCCTTTTCCTATTTCATAATATTCTATGTAGTATTTTATATATATATCACAATATATTATAAAATATAAAAATAAACTTTGCATTATCATTAATAACAGAAATTTTATAAATATTATCATTTTACATCTCCACCACCTCCCTTAATATATTTAATAGCCTTATCTATTAAGTCAATTTCTACATTTGTCATTTTATCTAAATTAATATATTTTAATTTTGTTTTCTGCAATTGTAATAATTTTATGATATATTCTTTTATTATTTTTTCCATAATGTTTTTGCTCCTTTAATATTACCTAATTTGAAATTATATTGCTTTATTTTCTTATTATTAATATAGTACCAATATACTTTTTCAATAATAAATACTCCATTTTTTTTAATTTTCATTCTCATCGGTATTCTTATAAACGATGATTTCATTTTAAATTCTTTTCTTACTTTTAAATATCTTATATACCATAACATATCAGATAATTTATTTAATTTATCTTTATTTCCTGTTATAATATATTCTTTATCTGCACATTGAAATTTCTTTTGTAAATTTGCTTCTATTACGTCTATGTTTTCTTTTATTATATGTTGTATAATTTTATTTTTCATTGCTTTTCTCCAATCCTTTCATTTATTTAATAAACCATAATAAAAATATAAAATTATAAATAAATACAATTCCAATTCCTAATAATATGTTTTCAATAATTTCTTTTTTTCTCTTGTTCATTTTTATTCCTCCTAATTAATTTTACCATAAACATAATATGCTAACCAATATATCATATTTTTATTTGTATTTTTTCCTTTGTAATAAAAATTATCACGTAAATTATTATAATTTTCTTTTAATATATATCTTATGTTTCTTTCTACTGTTATTCCTCCACATTCTTGATATGCTTTTAATATACTAACATCTTCAAAATCATTTGCTGCTATATATTCTAATACTTTTTTTAAATCTCTATAACCTTTTTTGCTACTATCAAATCCTAAACTTATTAATACCTTATCAATCTCATTCATTTTTACACCTCCTTTAAAAAATCACATTCTAATAATTATTTTATTATCTTTTTTCAGTTACTAATAATTTATATTGTAAATCACTTGATATATACATTTTAATTCCTCCCTATTTCCATAATTCATCAATATAATCTGCAAAACCTATAACACGTTCTTTTTTTATTTTTCTATTTTCTAAAACATAATAACATTCTGTTTCTCTTGTTATTATTCCTATTTCATAATCAAAGACATGTCTATAATCAGAATATTTTGAAGTTCCAAAATTATAATTATTATCAAGTAATATAATATATTTTATATTTTTTCTCATTTCAGAATTCCAACCAAAATCATTTAATAGATTTTTTATTAATTCTAATTCCTTTTCTTCTCCTTTTCTATTTTTTCCTGTTACATCATATAAGTGTTTTGTTTGTCTTGTTATCTTTAATATTTCATTTAATACACTTGCATTTAACTTTTTCATAATTATTCCTCCCTTCTTTTAATATTAAAGAGTGCTATATACATATTATACATATTTAATCATATTTTGTCAACATATTTTTTAATTATTTTTTAATTTTATGATTATTTATATTCATTATGTTAACTTAAAATAATTAATATTTTTCTTGCATTTTTTAATATTATATGCTATAATATTTATAGTTTCATTTTTTAATGTTATATGCTATAATATTTATAGTTTCATTTTTTAATGTTATATGCTATAATATTTTATTTTTCATTAATTATTCCGTTTATATAAATTTTATCCAGTAGGTAACTATTGGATAAATTTTTTATATAATGTATCGTACATATGTTTGGTATGTAAATGGGGGAGAACATATGTACGTTTTTTATATTTTATACTAT
>JABLTQ010093452.1_pt1 | contig 15643 bp, 15 predicted proteins | sample 7160101 | NCBI WGS metagenome assembly JABLTQ01 (sample SAMN14651228, study PRJNA627086) | human gut metagenome | isolation source: feces | host: Homo sapiens
AATCACCAAAACAGTTATCAGTTAACCATTTACGAATATGCACTGTTTTAGGATCACCACTTGTCGCATATCCTTTCATGCCTTCACCAAAGATAGCTACTTGAGCTTGTTCTCCTTTTTCTAAACGATTTGGATTAGGATCATTTTGATTTTCTAAAGGAAGTTTTAAACCTAAAGTATCTTCAATAAAACTATTCACTGCTTTCAAGAAAGGAAAAACTCTTCCAATTCCTAAATAAGCTACCGCTTGATAAACAATTTCTTTCATTTCTACAGGAGTAACTCCAAAATTATAAGCTGCTTTCAACATTCCTTTGAATTCATCAATCCCTTGACATCCTAGTAAAACTGCAAGAATTGAAATAAATCTTGTTTTATCATCTAAATCATCTTGATTAACCACTTCATCAAAAGCAAAGTTATCAAAAACTTCAATAAATTCAGGATCTGTTCTTAAAAAATCTGAAACATATCCTGGAAACATTTTTTCATGGTAATTTTTAGCGTTATCTGTCATTTTATTTTCCTCCTAACCATCTTTCTAATTGTTGTCTACATCCATCTACATGACTTCCATGAATATTTAATCCTTTATGAACGATACTGTTTGGACAAAGTTTTTTGAGATCACTTTCACTTCTTCCCATACCGCTTCCTTCATGTGAACAAATAGGATAGATATGTTTATTTGTAAAGTCATAGCTTTCTAAGAATGTCATAACAATCGTTGGCATTGTTGACCACCAGTTTGGATAACCTAAATAAATCGTATCGTATTCATCAATACTTTCTAATGGATCTAATATTTGTGGACAGGCATTATTTTTAAGTTCTTCACTTGCACGTGATGTACATTCATGATAATCAAAGGGATATGCATCCACTTCTTTAATTTGATAAACATCTGCATCAATCATTGTAGATAATGTTTCAGCAATGACTTGTACATTTCCTTTCTCTAAATTAACAATATTTCCCGAGAAATAATTTTCTTTATTATGTGAAAAATAAACAATTAAACTTTTACTCATTGATTTTTATCTCCTTTGTCATGTGATATGCTTTTTCTATTACATCTGTTTTTTCAATTGCGAATATACGATCAATTAATAACTTCATTAAACCATTAAATGTGTAAAAATACACAAGTAAAGCAAAGACAATGATGCTTGCTTCTATCATCTTTTTGTACAAATTGTTTTGTTTTTTTGACATACATTACATCCTAAACAAGGTTTAATATTTTGATAGTTGACGTAGACCTTTTCTGTGGTATACCTATTTTCTTCTATGCTTTTTATAAAAGCATTTGTTAGACGTGCGGTATTTCCATTTTTTCTTGCATTAATATAAGAACTTGTGTAGTAATGTTTTCTTCTTTTTCCACCTATATAATAAAAAAATTAGGACTTGAAACAATTTCAATTCCTAATCATCTTCATAAGTTTTACTTATTTAAAAGTTCTTTATACATTTTCACAAATTCTTCAATATAATAATTGGTATTTTCTTTAGACCAACATGCAAAATAATTTCTTTGAATTGGTTTTCCTTTATAATGCAAGGTAATTCTTTCAATACCTTCCATTGGTTTGGGTAACCAACCAATTTGGTCAATTGGTAAGTATCCTCTTTGACTTACTACCATTAAACGTGCTTGTTCTAATGAATCCGCATATAAAAACCTTCTTGAAAGATTAAGTGATTTTTCATAGAACTCTCTTTCTGAATATTCTCTATCTTTAGAAACAACAAGAATACAAGACATATTTTTTAAATCATCGGTTGTAAGAATTTCTTTTTTAGAAAGTGGATTCATTGATGATATTTCTACAAAACATTCGCTATGTTTTAATTCATAATTGTAATAATCTTCATTAAATGTTCTTCTTTGTTCGCTGATTTTAACATCAATATGATGTTGGACTAAAAGTTCGAATAATTCTTCATGAGTTCCACCTACCACCGAAATATTAACTTCTGGATAAATACGATTAAATTCAACAATAGCTTGATGAAATTCACTCGTACTAAAGTTTTTAGGATAACCAATGGTTAGATTCAATTCTTGATCTTCTCCTCGACGAATTGTTTCTTCTTTAAAATCTTCAATTTCATCTAAAATCACTTTTCCATGACGATAAAAATATTCTCCTGCAGGAGTTAAAGAAAATTGTCTTTTATTTCTTTCAAATAAACGAATGCCTAATTCTTTTTCTAATGATTTAATTTGTTGAGAAATTGCTGATTGTGAAATAAAGCATTGTTCTGCCGCTTCGGTAAAGCTATGACAATCAACAATGGTAATAAAATATTTCATTTGTTTAAGTAACATGGTCTTCACCTCTTATGTATTATTTTATCGTATTTTATTCATTCTTTATAACAAAATTTGTTATAATTTGTATAAATAGAGGGAGTGAAAAAATGAAAAAGAAAATATTAAGTTTATTAGTTGTTGGTGTCATGGCATTAAATTTAACAGGATGTGCGATGTTTGAATCAGAAATCAATGATATTAAAGGAAATCTTGTAGGAAATGGTTATACCATTGATACCTTCGATAACTATGGAAAAAGAGTGATGACAACAACTGGAAATAAAATCAATATTCAAGGAAATCCCGTAGAAACAACTTCTTACGATAGTGATGGAAGTATTATTACAGGTTATGAATTATCTTCTGTTATTACTATTACTATTGATGGGCAAGAAATTGAATCTTGTGGAGATACTTGTATCTTTACACAAAAAGGCTTAGAACCTAATGTTGATTTTACTCAAGAAGACATTGAAAGTAATGATAATGGAAAACTTTCAAATAATACATATATTGCGAATATTATCAATAAGTATAAAAATAAGTTTGGTAAATCAAGAGTGGTTGTGATTAAATCTCAATTAGGGCAACCAATTACGGCTTATTCAGGGGATAAGGTTTATTGGACTGTTCCTAAAAAATTACCGAAGATGACAAAATTAATGATTGATGGTAAAGCTCTTTATATTCATCGCGCAAATTATCAAATTATTGATACATCATTACTAAATTAAAAGACGGGGAACCCGTCTTTTACATTGTGAATAAACTTAAAATATCTTCTTTGGACATTTGTGATAAACCACCACTATTGTTTTCAACAAACATGTCAGCAAGTTCTTTTTTACGTTTTTGTAACTCAATAATCTTTTCTTCAACACTATCTTTCATCACAAGATTAAAGACTTGAACATTATTCTTTTGTCCAATACGATAAGCACGATCTGTAGCTTGATTTTGGGCAGAAACATTCCACCATGGATCGAAGTGAATAACAGCTTCAGCTGATGTTAAATTCAAACCAGTCCCTCCTGCTTTAAGTGAAATTAAGAAAAGTGTTGTATCATCTTTTTGGAAACGTGAAACAAGTTCTCTTCTATCTTCTTTATTCGTACTTCCAGTAAACATATAATACGTAATTCCTGCCTTTTGACATTCTTCAGCAATTAAATCTAAAACGGAAGTAAAGGATGAAAATAACAAAACTTTTTGCTTATTTTCTTGCATTGTTTTAATAAGTTCCATACAAGCTTTTAATTTAGAAGAAGGTTGATCAATATTATCATATACAAGACGTGGTTCTAAGCAAAGCTGTCTTAATCTTGTAAGTAGCTTTAAGATTTGCATCTTATCAGAACCTTCTAAATCGTAAAGTTCTTGTAATTCTTTATTTACTTCAGCAAGATTAGCTACATAAAGTTTTTCTTCTTCATCATTGAATGGAAGAATGATATTTTGTTCAATTTTATCTGGCAATTCTGTTAAAACTTCTTTTTTATTTCTTCTTAAAATAAATGGTGTGACTAGTTTTTTTAGTTGTTTTGTTTTTTCTTCATCATTATTTTTTATAATGTCATTTTCATATTGTTTTTGGAAATAATGATAATTAAATAAATATTGTGGCATCAAGAAATCAAAGATTGACCATAGTTCTGCTAAACTATTTTCAATTGGTGTTCCCGTTAAAGCTAATTTATGTCTTGTTTTTAAGGTTTTAACTGATTGGGCATTTTTGGTTTTTTGGTTTTTGATATATTGTGCTTCATCTAAGATAACATATTCAAATTCAATCCCTTGATAAAGTTCAAAATCTCTACGCATATAATCATAAGAAGTTACATATAATCCTTGTTTAATTTCTTTAATTAATTCACTTCTTGTTTGTATATTTCCTGTAATACATGTAACTGGTAATTTATTAGAAAATTTATGGACTTCATCTTCCCAGTTATAAATAAGTGAAGAAGGACAAACTACCAAACTTGGTCGAGGCGTTTCTAATGAATCTAATAACGTAATGATTTGTAAAGTTTTCCCTAACCCCATATCATCAGCAAGTATGCCATTAAAACCATAATCTTTTAAAGTATGAAGCCACACATATCCTTCTTTTTGATAATCTCTTAAAATAGTATTATATTCTTTAGCGATAGGATATTCTTTTTGAGTTGCTGATTTAAAACGATCCAATGTCTCTACAAAAGATTCTTCTCTATCTAGTTCAACATATTCAAAATCATTTTCTTCATCAATAGCAAGCATTCTTTGTTTATTCATCGAGAATTCACCATCATCAATGTCTTTGACGTCAATATGATAATCATCCATAAATTGACTTAATTCTTCTAAATCAGGTGAATCTAAATAAAGAATTTCTCCATTTTTTAGACGATAGAATTTCTTCTTACGACGATATTGATTTAAAACCTCTTGTAGTTCTTTCTTTGGTATTTCATGCGAAGAAATATCAAATTTTAAAAGATCATGTTCAATACTGACACCTACATGTAAATTATAAGATATCTTCTTTCCTACTCTTTTTAAAGCTTCTGATACATAAACATCCCCATATTGTTTTAAATAATCTAAACCTTCAAAAATAAATTCATAGGTTGTTTGACTATTTGTATCAAAATAGGCACGATGTTTTTTTGTATCGATGAATGAAGCATAACGTTCAATATATTTTTCTACCAAATCTTGTTGATAAGTTGTCATCAATTGATCATTAAATCCATACACTCTATTTTGATTTTCATCCACATAGACTGGTTGAAAATAAATCATTTGATCATCATCAATATCTCCATAGATTTTAATTTCATCATAAGTTGGTATTTCTTCTTGGCTTTGATCAAAGACTTCAAAATAAGAAAGAATTGGTAATAAGACGTACTTATAGAAATCATGATATTGTTCCTCTAAAACAATCAGTTGTCCTTCATTTTCAATAATACTTTCTAAAAAACGGGCAATATTCCCCTCTTCATCAAGAACGATACGTTCCATATAAAACTTTCCATTATTCATTTCATAGCGATAACCATGTTTATTTCCAATAAACATTTCTTGATTGATACTTACTCTAATGACATAAAAATCTTCTTCTTTATTAATATATAAACGTAGCTCTGGTTCTACTTCACCAAAAGAAAGATTCTCTTTATTGATTTCATAAAGCTCATCAAGTAAACGTTTATCAATAGGGATGTTTCTTTTAATGGGTTCATAGTAATAGTTATAGTCTTCTATATCTTGACTTCTAAAGGAGATTGCTTTTTTCATGAAATCTATTTGTTTTAAGGCATTTTCTGTAAAATTCTTTTCACTGTGTACAAATTCTAAAGATTTTCCATATTTATAATTTTCTTGATGATTGATTCGATCAATAAATTCTGTAATATTTTTGACTACATACTTCTTTTCATTTCCAACTCTATAGTCAACATTGATCTCATCATCTTGAAGATAAATAAAAGGTGTTAAATCATATTTTTCATTATTAATAGATAGTTGTAATTCTGTTTGATAATGATTTTTATTAAGATCAATGAGACGTGAGGATGTATGTGCCAGTTGTCTAAGTTGAGCTTTTCTTCTTTGTCTTTGATTTTCTTTTTCAATCTCTTTCATTTTTTCTAATTTTTCACTTTGATACTCAAAAGGAAAATCATTGATTTCTAATTCATTAAGTTTCATAATAACTGCCCCTAAATGACCACACATAGAATCTTGATCATTAAATGGACACGCACATTTATAAGAAACGACTTTATTATCTTTAATTTCTAATGAACATTTTTGTATGTGATTAAAAACTGAAACGACAGCATCAATATGATAAAGATCATCTTTTAAAGTAATATACATACTTTCTACATTATCATAGTGATGATATCTTCTGGCAATCTCTAAGTTATTTTTACTTTTTACAACATTTAAATTAATATTAAATTTCAATTTCATCACCTTCTTCTAAACATTCATCTAACATTTCATGTATTTTCTTTTTTCTTGGATATTCTTTTTTGATCATATCGACAAACTCTATTTTTGATATTTTATCTAAATCAAGAAATAACTCATAAACATAATTTTTAAAATAATAATTTGAATTTCCTTTTTTAATATAATTTTTTAAACATTCAACATAAACCATTAAATACATTTCTAAACTATATTCTTTAATGATTTCTTTTGTTTGTTCAAAAAGTGTCATATTTGGTCTTTGAAGCAAAACATAGATCAAATATTTAACATCTTGACTTTGTTTAAACATTAAAGCTAAATCATAATCATCATAGATAGGTTTAATTGCATCCATAAAATCTAGTAAATAATCTTCAAACTTAATTCCATAAAATTGTTTTAAATCTACGTAATAAACAGGAATATGCGATGAATTATAATAATCTAATTTAGAATAAATATAATTCAAGTAGGCATCTTCATGTTCAGGATCAAGCAATGAATCAAGTTTTGCCTTGGTTTCTTTTTTTCTAATATTTTGTTCATGTTTTTTATAGTAAAGACGAGCAAGTCCTACTTGTTGGTGATCAACATAATAATGTATCATTTCTGTGATATAATCTTCATTGTTATTATAAATTTGAATATCATCTAAATATTTTTTCATATCTAAATGATGATCATTGATAATTTTAAAGTATGTATTTAGTAAAGAAACTTTTCTTTTCGTTAAAAGCATTTCTCTAATAATATCTATTTGATCATTGACATCTAATTTATAGATAATCATCATAATATAGCTAAATGCATTTTCATATCTTTGATATTTCATATTTTCTTTTAACCAACGCGTTGTAAGTTCTTTATTATGTTCACTTGTAAGTAACTTACTATAACCTTGAAACATGATTTGAAGTATTTCATGACGATAATCGTTAGGATAATTAGAATTTAAAAATTCATCAATGACTTGTTGATAATTGGTAATATTAAAACTTCCTTGTTCATTTAATTGAATAATACGTTTTAAATATTTTTTAAATTCTTGATTGAATTCACGTTTTAACATAAAACTACTATGTGTTCTTCTACGAACATCTTTTAATAAAGCATTGATATCAATATATTGTTGTTCATCTTTAGGAAGTCGATCTTCAATCGCAAAATAAAGTGCCGCTTCATGTTTACAATGATTTCCTTCTTTAGCATAAGGACAATCACACGTAGCTGACATGACATCATAATGTTCATCTAAAGTGATTTTAGTATGATAAGCTTCATTTCCTAAAATAATTCCTGTATAGGTTTGGTTATCATATTGATTTACAGAAAAAACTCTATTTTGTTCAAAATATGTTTTTCCTCTTTTTAATATTGTCTCTGTAAAAAATGATTTCATAGGCTTCCTCTTTTCATATTCACTTCATTATACCAAGAAAGAAAAAAAGCACAAAACTTAATTTGTGCCTAAAATATGTTTATTGATAACTTCTGCAATCGCTCCTTGATTATTTGTTGCCTTGGTAATAATATCACATTCTTTTTTCATTTCTTCAACTGTATTTTGGACACCTACCCCAAGGCCTGCTACTTTGATCATTGATAAATCATTAAAATTATCACCTATTGCAATTGTATCTTTAATATCTACATGTAATAACTCTGCAAGTTTCTTTAAACCTTGTCCTTTATTAACTCCTTGATGATTAAATTCAATATAACGATTCGATGAATAACTTACATCCAAATCACTTGTTATCTCTTTTAAATCATTTTCAATTCCTTTTAAATATTGGTAATCTGTATTCATATATAACACTTTTACAATTTCTTGACCCTTTAAAAAATCAATATTATCATCAAAAATTTCTGTAACTTCCATTCTTCCTGCCAAATAATCTTTTTCTTCTTGGACATATTTATAAGCATAAACCATATCTTTTGTATAAACATGAATACAAACATCATAATCTAAACCTCTTTTGTAAAGTTCTCTCGCTTTTTCAAAAGAAATTCCTTCAAAATGAAGTAACTTACTTCCTTTATTTTCAGTAATGGCTCCACCATTATAAGAAATCACATATTCATTTTCTAAATCATACAATCCTAAATCTTTTAAAGTTTCATCAACGGTATTAAACCCTCTTCCGGTTGCTGGAACAAACTTCACACCTAACTCTTTTGCTTTTTGAATGGCTTCAATATTCTCTTTAGAAATCGTACGATCATCACTTAATAAAGTTTCATCCAAATCACATGCTATAATTCTATACATAGTATCCCTCTTTTCTTACTTTTATCTTATCAAAAAGGAATTAATATTTTCGTAACTTTCATGATATGAAATAAATACTTTCTATGGTATGTTTAATAAGGATGATGTTATGAAAAAACGTATTTATGAAATTATAGAAGTATCTAAAGAAGATGACACAACAAGTCATATTTATGATCTTGTGATGATGTTTACAATATTTATGAGTATTATTCCTCTTGCTTTTAAACAAGAAACAAAGTTATTTACAACACTTGATTTAATTACAGTTATAATTTTTATTATTGATTATTTATTAAGATAGGCTACATCTGATTTAAAATATGATAATCCTCGCTTTATTTCTTACATAAAATATCCATTTTCATTTATGGCAATTATTGATTTATTATCAATACTTCCTTCAATCAATATGATAAATAAAGGATTTAAAGTCCTTAAAACAATTCGTCTTATTCGTACCTTTCGTGTATTAAGAATCTTTAAAAGCTTTCGTTATTCAAAAAATATTCAAATCATTCTTCAGGTTGGAAAAAACTCAAAGAAGGCTTTGATTGCTGTTCTTTATTTAGCTATTGGTTATATTTTTGTTTGTGCCCTTATTATTTTTAATGTTGAACCAGATAGCTTTAATACTTTCTTTGATGCCATAACGATTTCTCTTACAACCGTTGGTTATGGCGATATTTATCCTATAACAACTTTGGAAAGAATAATTACAATGGTTTCTTCCTTTATGGGAATTGCGATTGTCGCTTTACCAGCTAGTATTATTACGGCAGGTTATATGAAAGAAATAGAATCAGATAAAATCTGATTCTATTTTAATGAGCTATTTATCATTGGCTTATCATCATCGTTTTTCATAATAAAGAAAGTATACATATGATAAGGACATTCCTTTAATCCAAATAACATTGCATAGATGTTTTCTTCTTCTGTTTCTATTTCCTTATAAGCATCCAAATATTTTTTATAACCTAATACTTTTTCTAAATCTTGGTAGATTTCTAAACTATATCTTCCATCTACAAATTTATGTTCTTGTTTGAGTTTGTTTTGCATATCTTTTAGATAAGCATTTTTCCATTCAAGTATTTTATCAAAATCTACTTCCACCCATTTTCTAATTACTTCATTTTCTACTATATGATCTATTTCTAAACAATAAAGCATTTTAAATAATTGATCTTCAACAAGATTATTTGTATAAGTTTTATGAAAATGAATATTAAGTTCCCCCTCTTTTTCTTCTAAAGCAATTTCTTCTTGTTTTTCCCATTTTTTTAAACATGCATAAATAAGAATAAATTCATCTTGAGGTAGTTCATTTATTAATGAAAGTAAATAGGTTGTATATTGTAAATCTTGTGGCTGTTTATTATTGGGATTTATTTTTTTATAGTTAAGTACATGTTTTTTATGATCTTGATACAAGATTGTTGGAAAATGTGTTTTAGGCCTTTTTTGATAAAAGTAATAAAGAACAATAAGAATCATAGCAAAAACAAATAGTAATTCCATAAGATCATCTCCTTTAATTTATTGTATCAAAAAATGGAGGAAAATGAAGTGACCCTCCTAAGTTTGTCCAACTTTTTCGGTTCACTTCAAAATCCTCCATTTTTATTTAATTCTTACAAATCGATCTTTAATATCTTTGACCTTTACACCTTGTGTAACTGTCGCATTTTCATCACTATACTGTGATATAGTGCAATCGTCATCTATTTTATCTTCATAACTAATAACAAAATAAATATCTTTTTCACCATTATTGATTACTAAATAACATTCCTTTTCTTTATCAAACATCTTTGTTATATCAATCGCTTTATCTTGATAATAGAATAAACATTTATCTTCTTTTTCATCATAAACAATTTCACTATTATCATTCATACTTTCTGCAAGTTCATCACCACTCATTGGTTCTATTCCTGTAAGTGTTCCTTTTGATCCTGAGTGTGTTCCCATATCAATGACGTTACCATCCTCATCTGTCGTATAGAAATGATAAACATGATCTTCCACTTCTTCATATTGAATCATTCTTTTTTCTCCATGAAACCATACCTCTATCTTACTTTGTATACCCCCTATATCGAAAGCATAAGCTACGGTAAATGTGGAAAGTAATATAATAAATGAAGTAACAAAAGTAATAAGGGATTTAGGTATTCTTTTTTGATTTAAGTTAACTTCTTTTTGATAATGAACATGTTTAAACGCTTGTTTATACGCTTCTTTATTCTTCATCGTTCCAGTTCTCCTTGAGTTGTTTTTTTAATAATTGTCTTGCTCTAGAAAGTCTTACTTTGACATTTCCTTCATTTAATTTTAATTGTTGAGCAATTTCTTTAATTGAATAATCTTCATAATAATATAAGTGAATCACAATACTATACTTTGATGGTAAAGCCATCACTGTTTGAAATAATTCTTCATCCTGTGGGGTATCAAAAGAAATAGTAGCCATATAGTCTTCTAACGATACTTGTTTTCTTCGCCAAAACTTTCTTTGAATATCTTTTGCTTTATTAATAGCTACTTTATATAACCAAGATTGAATATGTTCTTTAGATTCAAAATCTTTTTTATATGTATGATATCTAAGAAAAGTTTCTTGAACAACATCCTCAGCATCATCAGGATTCTTTAAAATGGATAAGCCTATCGCAAAAATACGATCTTTATATGTTGCAATCACTTGTTCTGTATCTATCTTCATAACATCCTCCTCAAGAGCTCTTTCACTTATAATACGTTTTATATAGAAAAAAGGTAACAAAAAGTCTATGTATTTCTACATAAACTTTTTATTACTTATTCATATCTATGATAAAATGAACTTCTTCGTCTTGTACAACTTTACAAGTATAGTTGTGTAAATCTAAAATATTTCTAACAATCGCTAATCCCATTCCTGTAGAATTTGTATCATTTCTGGATACATCTGCTTTATAGAGAGGTTCAAATATATGATTAATATCTTTATTTTCTATTTTTGATCCATCGTTACTTATAATTATTTTTTCTTGTCTATAAACAATATTTATTTTTTTATTTGCATATTTAAAAGCATTGTTGATTAGATTGTCAAAGACAATCATCATCAATTGTTGATCACATGAGATATTGATTTTAGGATCAATATCAATCGTAATGATTTTTGATTCTAAATCATAATGTTTTAATACTTCTTCAATCATTGGCGAAAGATTATAATTTTGTTTATGCAACTGATAAGACTTTGTCGTTCTTGTATATATCAACATTTGATTTAAAAGATTATTCATATGCTTAGATTCATCTTCGATCATTCTTAAGTATTTATGTTGTTTTTCAGGATGAACATTTTCTATCAACATTTCTGTACTATTTAAAATAACTGCGTTTGGTGTCTTCATTTCATGGGCCATTGCATTGATAAATAAGTTTCTTGTTTTATTTAATTCTTCTCTTTCATTTTCAAGATACGTATATATAAAATAAATACATGATAGAATAATTTGTACTAAACTAAACATTAAAATAAATCTATCTTTTAGACTATCTAAAACAATATTTGGGGTATCGATAAACATATTAAGTTTTATACTATTTTCTTTATTTACATAATGAACATATATCTTTGACTTATCAGAAGAAATAGCACATGTTTCTTGTTCTACTTTAATATCTTTTTCTTTTGGATTCTTTTCTAGTGTTTGTTTTGAATTAAAAAACATTAATTCAAAATCACCAAGTCTATTTTGATCGTTTGCTTTTTTATTTTGATATTTATACCATGAATAATAATTCATTGTTCCTTGTGAGTTACCGAGTTTATAAGTCATATGACTATTTTCATCATAAAAGACAATTTGATCTATGATGTATTGATTATCTTTTGAATGAAAACTCATCTTTTTTATAGTACAACCATCTTGATTTTGATTATAAAAGTCTAATAAATTATTTATCTCTTTTTTATTAAAAGATTTTTCTAGATTAAAAAGAGTATACTTATCATTTGTACTATCTTTAAAAAAGATAATAAAGTTTTTATTATTTAATTTATATTTATCTTTTACTTTATATTCAAAAGCTATATTTTGTTTAATATCAAAACCATTACCATCATAAATAGTAGATAGTACATCATGCATATTATTTTCAATATTTTTATCACTTTGCGTTATCATTTTATTCGTAACATCACTTGCTAGTGACCACATAACAGTATCCATTGTATTAAGATTACTCGTGTACATCTGCCTACCTATAATAAAAACAATAATTAACACACTTTCAATTAATAAAAATCTTTTAAATTTCTTATTTTTAAAGGCAAGATAAAACATGCCTAATAATAAAACAATACTTAACGCTCTTAAAAAATCAACCATTTTCAAACACCTTCGTTTCAAAACAATAACCTTGTTTAATCACTGTCTTTATTCCCTTTTGATAAGGTCCCAAGGCTTTTCTTAATATTTTAATATGTGTATCAACACTTCTTTCCTGTCCTTTATAATCAAATCCCCACACTTTTAATAAAATCTGTTCTCTAGATAAGATTTGATTTGGATTTTTTATAAAATATTCTAATATTTTATAATCTATTATTTTTAAATTCAAATTTTGATTATTAAGATATGCTTGTTTTTCTCTGGTATTTAACTTTAATATACCTTTTTCTAAAAATTGATAATGTTTTCTGTTTGTAATAGCTTTACATTTGGCAAGTAATACAGGTAAGGAAAATGGTTTAATAATATAATCATCACAACCTAATTCATAACCCTTTAATTGATCAACTTCTTGTACTTTGGCTGTAATAAAAAGTATCGGTGTTTCTTCTTTTTCACGTACCTTTTGACATAAAGTAAATCCATCCATCTTAGGCATCATTACATCTAATAAAATAAGATCAAAACTTTCTGTTAAAAAGCAATAATAAGCATCTTCTCCATTATCAAAACTTTTTACTTCATAGTCATTTTCTACTAAGTAATCTTCTAGTATTTCTCTTAAATGATCATGATCTTCAGCAAGTAGTATCTTCATAACAATACCTCCCTTCATCTTTAATATAATTTCTTCATTTGTAATCTTTGTGTAAGTTCTTTAATAATTTAATTTTATATTATGATATCCTAAAGATTCAACTCTATTCCATCATATTTCATATAAAAAAGAAACAGTATCATACTGTTTCCCTCGCCCTAGTTATTATTATCTTTTTTTGGTAAATACCAATAATTATTGAACTGATATAAGAATGTTTTTGAACCCGGTGGCATTTCTACAAATGCATGATATACATTCATGAAATCTACTGCTGAATTTGCAACAACAAACATAGCGGCCATTCCTAAAAAAAACTTACATTTTGTTAATGAAATATAATAAGGAACTAAACCAAATAAAATATCAGGAATAAGATTGATAGCTATATATTTTTTCTTTGTAAACTCTGTTGTATATACTCCTGCAAAACCAACACGTGGTATTTTAAACATATAAATTTCTTTATAGAAATAAAACTGACATAGTTTTGAAAGAACTAATAAAATATTTGCGAGTATAAAATAGCTAAAAAGATTCGATAAATCCATAGAATCAACATCTCTAAAAAGAACATTTAAATATTCCGGTACAAACATAATACATATAATAATAAAAGTAACAATACTTGTTTGTATATTCTGTTTTTTTCTATCCGTTGGCTCATTAAATCGAATAGCCCCTTCTTTAAGCTTATTTGTTGGAAGTGGATTAGTTTCTGGATCTAATTTCCCCATATATTTTATCTTCATAAGTTGTCTCCTCGTATATCCTGTTTCACTTTTATCTATAAATACATCATACCATACATATCACTATTTATTTTACTAAAACATAATACAAAAAAAAGAATGACATAACGCCATTCTCTTATAAGTTCTTAATATCTTGAACGACACGTTGTAAATCTTCTCTGATTTTAATAGATTGTGGACAAAGTTTTTCACATTTACCACATTTCTTACAAAATTCAGCTTGTGCATCTCCTAGATTTGTATAACGTCTTTTAGCTGTATCTTTAAGACCTAACATACCATATTCATTCCATAACTTGAAGTTACCTGGAATATCAATTCCAAATGGACAAGGCATACAATAACGACATCCTGTACATCCATTTTTAGTTTTTGCTTTAATCATATTAGCTACTTTTTCTACAAGTTTTTCTTCATCTTGATCTAATGGTTTAAAATCTTTAAAAGTAGCTAAGTTATCTTCTACTTGAGCATAAGTTGACATACCACTTAAAACAACTTTAACATTTGGAAGTGAAGCCACAAAACGTAAAGCCCAACTTGAAATGCTAACATTTTGATTATAGTCAGTAAAGACTTTTTCAATATCATCTGAAAGGCTAGCAAGAGCTCCGCCTTTAATAGGTTCCATAATAACTAATGGTACATTCTTTTCTTCTGTAAGTTTGTATCCTTTCATTCCTGCTTGGATATCTGTATCAATGTAATTTAATTGAATTTGACAGAAATCCCAATCACGATAATTAATGATTTCTTCAAATACTTCATAATCATCATGGAATGAAAAACCAAAGTTTTTAATTCTTCCTTGTTTCTTTAATTCTTCACAATAAGGAATGATATTTAAATCAATAACTTTTTTCCATGTATCTTTATTTAAAGCATGTAATAAATAGAAATCAACATAATCGACATCAAGTCTTTTCATTTGTTCTTCTAAGATTTCTTTTGCTTGTTCCAATGAATCAATTTTAAACATTGGTAACTTTGTCGCAAGATAAAAATCTTCTCTTTTATATTTCTTTAAAACTCTACCTACAAATGGTTCACTTTCGCCATCATGATAAGGATAAGCTGTATCAATATAAGTCACACCACTTTCAATAGCATGATCCAACATTCTTTCAGCTTCTACTTCATCAATAGTGCCATCTTCCTTTTTAGGAAAACGCATGCAGCCAAATCCTAGTAATGAAGGATTGACATTTAGTTTATCAATTTTACTATATTCCATCCTTTTATCCTCTCTAAATTAACCTACATTTATTGTAA
>JABLTQ010131107.1_pt1 | contig 15577 bp, 10 predicted proteins | sample 7160101 | NCBI WGS metagenome assembly JABLTQ01 (sample SAMN14651228, study PRJNA627086) | human gut metagenome | isolation source: feces | host: Homo sapiens
AGGATTCTCTTCCTGCCATGGTGATTTCCTCCTCTTAGAATCTGAAATGGGAGAATGCTTTGTTTGCTTCTGCCATCTTGTGCATGTCTTCTTTCTTCTTTACAGATGCGCCAGTGTTGTTAGCCGCATCAAGAATTTCATTTGCAAGTCTTTCTTCCATTGTCTTCTCGCCTCTGTTACGAGAGTACAGTGTAAGCCAGCGAAGTGCAAGAGCCTGTCTTCTGTCTGCTCTTACCTCGATCGGTACCTGATAAGTAGCTCCACCGATACGTCTTGCCTTTACTTCAAGTACAGGCATGATGTTGTTCATTGCTTCTTCAAATACTTCGATAGCTGGTTTTTCAGCTTTCTCTGCGACTTTGTCAAATGCTCCGTATACAATTTTCTGAGCTACACCTTTCTTACCGTCAAGCATGATGTTGTTGATAAGCTTTGTAACTACCTTGTTGTTGTATAACGGATCCGCTAATACGTCTCTTTTCTGAGTATGTCCTTTACGTGCCACGGTTCTTCCCTCCTTATACATATTGGCAAAGCTTTGCTTTGCGTGAATAATTCATCGGTACTCACATGTGTCTTTCTATGTGCATCGTTGGCGGGACAATCTCCGATGCCTGCCACGTGGCAGGCGATATCTGAATTAAACCCGCAACCAACTATTCTCATAGTTCTGTTTGTGATACGATTTAGTTTCGTTTTACACTAAAATCAAGTGCTTATTTCTTTGCGTCTTTTGGTCTCTTTGCTCCGTATTTAGAACGAGCCTGACGTCTCTTTGCAACACCTGCTGTATCAAGTGTTCCACGAACGATATGGTATCTTGTACCCGGAAGGTCCTTTACTCTTCCTCCACGGATAAGAACAACGCTATGTTCCTGAAGGTTGTGACCTTCTCCTGGGATGTAGCTTGTTACTTCGATTCCGTTTGAAAGACGTACTCTGGCGATCTTTCTAAGAGCTGAGTTCGGTTTCTTCGGTGTAGCTGTCTTAACTGCTGTACACACACCTCTCTTCTGTGGTGCAGATGTGTCTGTAGCTCTTTTCTTCAAAGAATTGTATCCTTTCTGGAGAGCCGGTGCAGTAGATTTCTTTACAGCTGTCTGACGACCTTTTCTTACTAACTGGTTAAATGTTGGCATCTCTTTCACCTCCTATGAAGTAATAATTGGTTACGATTTTAAACAAGTTCTGTTTAAAATGCGCAGAAAAACAGTGCATCGTTTTTCGCACGCTTGTTTATTGTAGTATATTGCAAAAAAAAAGTCAAGGTATTCTGAAAAATATTTTCCAAATCATACCTTGACTTTTTCTTCATTTTTATTCTGTACTTACGGATCCTTCGATTATTTCTCCGTCTTTTACTTTTTTGATCAATCCAATGATCTCAGCCACTGAATTTTCATCCGGATACGTTACATAAAGCTCTTCATCTCCTGAAGAATAGCAGATATCTGTTCCCCCGGTTCCATCCGCTGCCACGGAATAAATATTCCATTTTGCATTGGTTCTGAGCTGAGTCTTGATCAGCGACTGGATCTGGCTGGAAGTAAAGTTCGTATCCACACCATCGCTGACGCTTTCAATAATATCGCTTGCCCCACGGAGCATTGCCGGTGACATCATCTTTTTAATGATTGCAGTGATAACTGCCTGCTGATGGACTCCTCTTCCGTTGTCCCCGTCTGGCAGTGCCTGACGTTCACGGCAAAAAGCAAGTGCACTAATACCATCAAAATGATTCATTCCTTCATTTACATGAATCTCTGCACCCGACTCCCATCCTGTATCAAATTCGAGATCTGATTCAACATCCAGTCCGCCAAGTGCATCAACCACACTGGTCATAGATGTAAAATTAACTCTTCCGAAAAATTCGATATCTGTATCATAAAGTTCTTCCAGCGTCTGCATAGACACATCCACACCATAGATTCCTGCATGTGTCAGTTTGTCGTCCTGTCCTCCGGATACTCCCGGGATTGGTACATAATAATCTCTAGGGGTCGTAATCAGTAATACCTGATGGCTCGTCGGATTGACAACCGCTACGATATTGACATCGCTTCGTCCCTGTTCTGTGATATCACCATTTGTATCAATACCACTCAAATAAACCGCAAATGGCTTTGTAACGCTTTCATCAGATGTATCGCTTTCAATTTCAACAACAATATTGTGCTTATAAATAACCTTTGTATCCTTTGTAAAGGTTGAATACTGTTCCTTGATAATATTACTGTAAGCTGAGTTGTAGATAATCGCATCTACTTCTCCGTCATATAATGCCTGTGCTTCTTCTCCCAGATTACTGTATTCCTGAAGAGTAATGTTCTGTCCCAGTTCCTTTTCAATCTGTTTGACTGCCGACTTCGTCTGGTCTCCACCAGTCGCATACTGAACACCAAATGTATATTCGGCTGCTGCTGATAAAGTATCTGCATTATCATCCGCCTTTACCGCAACTACCATGGAACTTGTTTTCTTATTGCTTCCGGTAATCTTCTGGAATGCATTATTTACTTTTCCTATATAGAAAGAACCCACTCCCAGAATGATGCAGATCAGTATACAGAATATCTTTCCGCCAATTCCTTTTCCTTTTGCCGCTATCTGTGTCAGCAAGGTAATTCCAAGCAGGATCAGCAGTACTCCGATCAGTACCAGGAAATAAGTAGAAGTAAGTACATTGAACAGCATCACATTCACTGCAAGTACTACAGACAGGATAAACTGGATAATTGCAAGTATAATTCCAATCGTTCTGCTTACCCGATTTTTCTTTCTTCCTCTGCGCCGTTTATTTTTACGATTCTTATTATTCTCCGGGTCAGACATCTTTCTTATATTCTGATAGTCTTCTTCCGGTCTTCTTTTCTTCTTATCATTCGAAGATGATTTCTTTTTCGGTCGTTCTCTGTAGTAATCTTCCTCATCATCATAATATCGGGCAGATCTTCGGTCTTCTTCATAAGCATACCGGTTCTTCCCCTTAGCCCGTCTGCTTACTTCTCTGCTGTTATTGATACTTCGCATATTTCTATTAGAAGTTCCATCAGACGATCTTCTCCTTGCTGATTTTCTCTGTTCCATATACACTCACTTTCATTTGTTACATAACTATTACACGATATGACACTTTAATTACAATTACATCTCTATATAATATCGTTTTTACCTTATATTGTCAATATTTTCGTGTCAATCCGTATTTTGTGATTCTGCACAATTCTTCTGGAAATTTTTTAATCTGCCAAGGCATATAGTGTTTTTTCACAGAAAGTTCCATCGGAATTTCTCATAAAACAAAAAGAAAACGAAGAACTCTTCTTAAGTCCTTCGCCTTCTTTATTATATTACTACTTTTTATTTATCTTCTACAAGATGGCATGCCACCTTATGTCCAGGAGCAATCTCTTTCATCTGCGGCATTTCCTTAAAGCAACGTTCTGTCGCATGCTGACATCTCTCAGCGAAACGACAGCAGTTCTTCGGATTGATCGGGCTTGGGATCTCACCCTTGATCGGAATACGCTGGTTCGCTTTTGCTTTATTCGGATCTGCTTCCGGGATTGCAGAAAGCAGTGCCTGTGTATATGGATGCATCGGATGAGCATAAAGTTCATCTGTCTCAGCAGTCTCGACCATTGTTCCGAGGTACATAACAACTACACGGTCAGAAATATATTTTACGACACTAAGGTCATGCGCGATAAACAGGTAAGTCAGTCCTCTTTCTTCCTGCAGTTCTTTCAGCATATTGATAACCTGTGCCTGGATAGACACATCAAGAGCTGAAATCGGCTCATCACAGATGATGAATTCCGGATCAACAGAAAGAGCACGTGCGATACCGATACGCTGTCTCTGTCCACCTGAGAATTCGTGTGGGAAACGTGACATATGATCTTTATTAAGACCAACTGTAGCAAGCAGCTGCTCTACTTTTGCATCTGCATCCTTTGTTGACATTCCATGCTGTTTCAGACCTTCTCCAACGATATCCTTAACAGTCATACGTGGGTTCAGTGATGAATACGGGTTCTGGAAAATCATCTGTACCTTCTTACAGAATTCTTTCTGCTCTGCATGATTGTATTTGAAAATATCTTTTCCATCATAATATACATTTCCCGAAGTCGGATTGTATAACTTGATCATGGTACGTCCTGTTGTAGATTTACCACAGCCGGACTCACCTACCAGGCTGACTGTCTCACCTTTATAAATATCAAATGTAAGATCATCAACCGCTTTTAAGGTTTCTTTACGGCTGATTTCAAAATATTTACATAAGTTTTTCACCTGTACGAGAGGTTGTTTTTTTTCTGTATTTTTCATTTTACACCTCTCCTTTCTCAGTTACTTTTCTTCTCATGTCTGTATCCGGTGCATATTCATGCTGCAGCCAGCAACAGGTTTCATGTTCTTTTGAAAGCTCATAAGTCTGTGGCGGCATATCTTTACAGATTTCCATGCAGTATTCACATCTTGCTGCGAACGGACATCCTTTCGGAGGTGCAAACAAATCCGGAGGTGTTCCTTCGATTGGCTGCAATTTGTGGCCTTTTGCTGTATCCAGTTTGGCAATTGAATGCATAAGTCCTTTTGTGTAAGGATGTGCTGTATCATAGAAAATCTCATCTACAGATCCACGTTCTACGATCTTTCCTCCATACATAACCAGTACACGGTCGCAAAGCTTTGCGATAACACCAAGGTCATGTGTGATCAGGATAATAGATGTCCCAAGTGTTTTCTGAAGATTTTTCAGTACATCAAGAATCTGTGCTTCAATTGTAACATCCAAAGAAGTAGTCGGCTCATCGGCAATAACGATGCTCGGGCTTCCTACCAGAGCGATCGCGATCATAACACGCTGTTTCATACCACCTGAAAGTTCATGTGGATACTGTTTGTAACGGCGTTCTCCATCAGAGATACCTACCATTTTAAGGATTTCAAGTGCTTTTGCTTTTTTCTCAGCCGCACTCATACCTTTTCTTCCGACGAATACTTCTTCAATCTGTTTTCCGATACGCATTGTCGGGTTCAATGAGGTCATAGGATCCTGAAAAATATAACTGATCTCTTTTCCACGGAACTGACGAAGTTCTTTTTTGTTCATTTTCAGAACATCTTTTCCTTTATAAAGAATCTCTCCGCCTTCAAAGAATCCAGGCGGTTCCGGATTCAGTCTCATCAGACACTGAGAGGTAACACTCTTTCCACATCCGGATTCTCCAACTATACCAAGAATTTCTCCCGGACGGACTTCAAAGCTGACATCACGAACAGCTTTTACAACTCCACCGTATGTACGGAAAGAGAATTGCAGATTTTTTACTTCCAATAAATTTTCCATCTTCTATACTCCTTCCTACTCGGTTCCTCTAAGTTTCGGGTCAAATGCATCACGAAGTCCATCACCAAGAAGATTCAGCGCAAGCATTGTTGTACAAATCAGGAATGCCGGTACAAATACCTGGTACGGATGAATTCTCAGCTGTGCGATTCCGTCTTTTGCAAGTACACCCCAGCTGCAGTTCGGTGGTTTGATACCCAGACCGATATAGCTCAGGAATGCCTCCTGGAAAATAGCTCCCGGAATAGCCATTGTCAGGTTTGTAATGATAAGTCCCATGATATTCGGTAAAATATGTTTTACAATGATTACGATATCCGGCACACCAAGGATCTTGGCTGCAGATACGAAATCAGATTCTCTCAGTTTTAATACTTCACCACGAACGAAACGACATCCACCGATCCATCCGACGCAACACATAGCAAGAATCAAACAGTGTACACCGTTACCAACAACTACCATAAGAAGAATGGTAACGATCAGACTTGGGATTCCGTATAATACGTCAACGACACGCTGGATAACCATATCGATCTTGCCACCGTAGAATCCTGAGATACCACCCATGATAGATCCAACGATTGCATTGATGATGCTGGCTGCAAAACCAATTGTCAGAGATACTCTCGCACCAGACCATGCACGAACCCAGAGATCACGTCCAAGAGAGTCTGTTCCAAACCAATGTGCTTTTGAAAAACTCTGGTTCATCTCTGCCACACTCTGTGTTGCAATGTCATATTTGCTGAACATTGGAACAAAGATCGCCATAAGTACATAAAGTCCAATCAGGCACAATGAGAAGAATGCAATCTTATTCTTGCGGATTCGTCTCCATGCATCCTGCCAGTAACCAATATTCGGACGGGAAATAGACTCCATTGTCTTTGTATTTTTTCCTACAACTTTAAACTGTTCTTTTGTAATTTCTGCCATTTCTCGTCACCTACCTTTTTTTACCACTCAGACGGATTCTCGGATCTACAATACCGTATAAGATATCTACAATCAGGATTGATACGATCAGGAATGCTCCGTAGAAGATCGTCATACCAAGAACCAGTGTATAATCTGCCATGTTAATACTGTCTACATAATGTTTTCCCATTCCAGGGATTGCGAAAAGGGCTTCGATTACGAATGTTCCTGTTAATACAGATGCAACTGTCGGTCCCATAATGGTAATGATCGGTGTGATCGCATTACGGATCTGATGTTTAACTGTAATTCGGAAATCCGATAAACCTTTCGCACGTGCTGTCTTTGTATAATCTGAAGATACAACTTCCAGCATACTGGAACGCATCAGACGGGAAATGGATGCCAGTGTATAGAATCCAACCGCGATTGACGGTAAAATTGTGTGCTTAAAGCTTGTGTACTGCGCAACCGGAAGAATCTGCCATTTGATTCCGAAGAAATACTGAAGTACAGATCCCATGATGAAGTCAGGAATCGATGTACCAATGATCGCAATCAAAATACAGACGAAGTCCAGTTTCTTTCCTCGATTCAGTGCTGCTACAATTCCAAGGATCAGTCCGAAGAACAGTGCAAAGCACAGTGAACGGATTCCCAGGTCTGCTGAGTATGGGAATGAGTCAGCAATAATACGGTTAACTGTCTGACTTTCATACTTCATAGAATACCCCAGATCACCATGAAGCACATTCTTCATATAAGTTATATACTGCTCTGCAAGCGGTTTATCCAAACCATAGTAAGCTTCCAGATTCGCTTTGATCTCCGGTGTCATCTTGTCACTTGAGAACGGATCTCCCGGCATCAGACGAACCAGGACGAATACAACACTTGTAAGTACCAAAAGTGTTACGATGGCTAATGCAACTCGTTTAGCTATATATTTTGCCATTCTTTTGTCTCCCTTCATTTTTCTTTATTTGATAGCTTTGATTATTTCACATACTTCCTATTGGCTGATACATACCAAATCTACCCCTCAAAATAATCAAAACCCTCAAATAAGCAGCCGGTGCGGACCAGTAAGTCCGCGCCGACCGCAAGGTATGTTACCATCCAACTGTATTATTCGCTGATGTCTGCATATACCAGATCGAAGTCATATCCGACAAAGTATACATTGAAGTTAGAAATCTTCGGATTGATCAGATACTGGTCTCTACGTAACTGAAGCGGTACAAGAGCGGAATCTTCTTCAAGGAAGATCTTTTCTGCCTGGAACAGCATATCCTGTCTTGTCTTAGCATCTGTCTCTGTCTGAGAATCTTTAAGAAGCTTATCGTATTCAGCGTTCGCATATCCAGAGTGGTTATACTGACTATCGCTGATCCACAGTTCCAGATAAGAGTATGCGTCAGAGTAGTCCGGAACCCATCCTGTTACTACCATATCGTAATCTTTTTCAGTTTCCATCTGAAGTCTCTGTTTGTAAGTTACCTGGTTGATTTCTACTTTAATACCAAGGTTCTTCTGATACTGTTCCTGAAGAACTTCAGCCTGCTTCTTAGCACCATCTGTATCAGTTGTAAGAAGAGTAATCTTGATGTCTGCCGGATTAGAAACGCCCATTTCTTTCATTGCTGCATCCAGATATTCTTTTGCTTTATCATTATCATTTTCTGCCGGGAATGGTGTATATGGATAAGCTTCGCCGTATGTCTGGTCATCTGCCGCCTGCACGTTTGGAAGTACAAGTCTCTGTGCAACGTCATATACGTCATTGTTAACCAGCTTGTTGTATTCTGTTCTGTTGATTGCATAGTTCAAAGCAAATCTCAGGTTCTTGTTAGCAAGCGGTCTGTCTTCTGACATGTTGAGCATGATGTAATCATCTGCACCTGTATAGTAGAATTCAGTATTTTCTGTATACTGATCTGTCATTTCAGTAGGTACAATTGTGATATCAACTTCGCCCTGTTCCCACATAGCAACCGCTGTCTTAGCATCTGCAACTGTCTTTACGCAGATTTCATCAAGCTTGATGCTGTCTGCATCCCAGTAATTTTCATTCTTAGAAAGGATCATTTCATCGCCGTGTTTCCACTCTGTCATCTTGAACGGTCCGTTATAAACAGATTTTTCCGGATCAGCTGCATATTCTTTTCCGTATTTTTCTACATAATCTTTTCTTGTAGGACCGAATGTTGCCATAGCAGCCATACTAAGGAAGTATGTAGCCGGATGTGCAAGTTCGATAACAACTGTCTTGTCATCTGGTGCAGATACGCCAAGTTCATCGACAGGTACAGAACCTTTATTTACTTCTGCACCGTTTTTGAGGATATATCCGATGAATGCGTAATCGCTTGCCATTTCTGGATCCATAAGTCTCTGGATACCATAAACATAATCGCCTGCTTTTACATCTTCTCCGTCAGACCATTTCAGTCCATCACGAAGGTGGAATGTATAAGTAAGTCCATCATCTGAAATATCCCAGCTTTCTGCTGCATCTGGTTTGACTTCGCCTTCCACGTTACGTGTCAGCATCGCATAGGTGCAGATTTCTGCTGTTGCACATGAGATAGAGTTACTGTTCTGTGGATCCATAGAAGGAAGGTCTTCACGAAGTGTGTAAGTAATTCTCTTCTTTCCTGATGAAGCACTGCTGTCATCTTTCTTGGAATCTTTGGATCCCGGTGTACCACAGCCAGCAAACATTGTTACTGTCATTGCTGTAGCAAGTAAAGCTGCTAATAATTTCTTTTTCATAAATGTTGTCCTCCTTTTTCATTTATAATTCTATTAGCTCATGTGTAGCACTGATCAGGTTTTCATATCCGTCTTTTGTGATGATGCCCTGATCCTCAAGTCTGACACCACCCCAACCCGGAATATAAAGTCCTGGTTCTACTGTCATTATGCTGTTCTCCTGTAAGATATTCTCACAGTTCAGTCCGATATTCGGAAGTTCATGGACGAACAGCCCAACTCCATGACCGATTCCTGTATAATTATACGGAAGGTATTCTGTATCTTTGATTGCTTCAAGTGAAGCTTCATAGCAGGAAGTTCCTGTCACACCGGCTCTTACAGATGCTTCTGTATCTTCTGTCATACGACGGCAGAGATCATACACTTCTCTCTGTTTGGCGTCTGCCTTGCCGACAACTACTGTTCTTGTCATATCTGAAAGATAGCCTTTGTACTGGCATCCATAATCCATCAATACGAAATCTCCGTATTCGATTGGCTTACTGTCCGGAATCCCGTGAAGCAGAGAGCTCTTTGCTCCTGAAATAACGATTCCACCGTACGGTTTGGTATCTGCACCTTCCATTACCATGTAATGTGCAAGTCTGGATGCGATTTCTTTTTCTGTCACACCCGGACGGATGTCTTTTATAATTTTTTCAAATGCTCTGGATGCGATATCGCAGGCAACGGTAAGGTTCTTGATCTCTTCCGGCGTCTTGATCGCGCGGAAGCCTTCGATTACGTTCAGCGTCGGAACCATCTCAGCACTGAGTTCAGCCTGCATAGAGTTCCATTTTTCAAATGTCAGATGATCCTGTTCAAATCCAATTGTTTTAACTCCATCTTTGTCTGCGCAATATGCAACAGCTTTCCCCATGCTGCAGCCAAAATTGATTCGCCAGTTTACAAGTTCGTAATCCGGACATTCATAAGATGCCTGCTCTGTGTATCTTGCATCAGTGATAAAATACTGATTCGCCTTTGTGATAAAAAGGAATGAGTCTTCCCCCGTAAATCCGCTGATACAACGTACATTCGCCGGCTTTGCAATATAAAACGCATCCAGTCTTTCTTTTTCCATGTACTCTCGCAATTGAGTTAATCTGTCCATTTTTGTTCTCCTCTCATGTACTTTTGTTCTTCTGATACGGTATATTTACCAGATATGTCCGTCCCTCTGCGACAATGTAATACTTTACTAGACCACAGTCTAGTAGTGTAAACAAAAGAACGCCATGATTTGCATCATGACGTCCTTGTCTTCTTTCAAAGGTCATAGTTTCACGCTATGACGTCTATGTTTAATTATTAGATTGTCCGTATTGTATGTATAAAATCAGTCTTTATACACTTTCGTAAATAACACTGTCTTCAGAGTTGCGTGAATTTCGAAGAAACTCCGTTTTAACAGTTCAATTTTGTAAATTCACTTAGATGAATATTTATTCATATGTGTAATTTTCCTTATTATAGAACCATACTCTAAGATTGTCAAGAGGAATGCTATTTATTTCACAATTTTATTTTCATTCCTTTCAAACCGTCTTGGTACATCCCGGTGATATACCCATATACTGACACAAGGTTCTTTTCCGGGATTGGAAATACTATGACGCTCTCTGCTCTTTATATATACACTGTCTCCCGGATGTAAACTGCAAATTTTTCCTTCCACCTCTACATTCAGAGTTCCTTTTATCACCATACACATTTCCGAAAAGACATGACGATATTCTTCTTTTTTCGCAGATTCTCCCGGTTCAATCGTAATATATTCAAAAATCGATTCTCCCTGACCAAAGTCTGCAACCTCAACCGTCATATTTTCTTCCGGATAAAGATGCTTACTCATTTCTTCTCTGTGTATAACCGTCTTTCCCGGCATTTCCCCTTCCAGTGCATACTGTATATCAATATCCAGTGCTTCACAAATTCGCGCAAGACTGTCCACATTCGGAGATGTCTTATTCTGTTCCAGCATACTCAGATAGCCCGCTGAAAGTCCTGTATATTCTCCCAAAACCCGGATTGTCATCATTTTCTTTTTTCTGCATTCTCTGATCCGTTCACCAATATGAGCTAAATCCAGCATATCACACCCCCTGATTTTCGATTGATTATTTATATGCTACTGTATTTTTTCATATTTTGCAACCCTTTATTTTTGTAAAGTGTTAAAGAATCGGAATTATTTTTCAAATATTTTTGTTTTTCATGTCTTTAAAGCAAGAAAAGCAGACACGCCATTCAACGTATCTGCCTCTCTTAGCATATAAAGCCTATTCTTCAACTGTAACTGTTTCGTCAGCATTTTCTTCGGTTTCAACAGTTTCTGCTGTCTCTGCCGATACTTCAGACTCAGTATCATCATCCATATCAAAATCATCAAAACTGATTTCGTCGTCCATATCCATACCAAGACCTGTATCAAGTTTAACGTCACGGTATTTTCTCATACCTGTTCCTGCCGGAATCAGTTTACCGATAATGACGTTCTCTTTCAGACCGATCAGGTGGTCAACCTTACCTTTGATAGCAGCCTCAGTCAGAACCTTGGTTGTCTCCTGGAAAGATGCAGCTGACAGGAAGGAATCTGTTGCCAGGGATGCCTTGGTAATACCAAGCATGATCTGTTCTCCTGTTGCAGGTTCTTTACCTTCTGTTACCATCTGTTCATTTACATCGTTGAACTCAAGGACATCCACCATTGTTCCCGGAAGGAATTCAGTATCCCCTCTTTCTTCGATGCGGATCTTCTTCAGCATCTGACGAACGATAACTTCGATATGCTTATCATTGATTTCTACACCCTGCAAACGGTATACTCTCTGTACTTCCTGAAGCATGTAGTCCTGTGCAGCACGAAGACCTTTGATCTTAAGAAGGTCATGTGGGTTCACGCTACCTTCTGTAAGCTCGTCACCGGCTTCCAGAACAGCTCCATCCTGTACTTTAATACGTGATCCATAAGGAATCAGATAAGTCTTTGTCTCACCTGTCTGCTGATTGGTAACGATGATTTCACGCTTCTTCTTTGTATCGTTCAGGTTTGCAACACCTGCGATTTCTGTGATGATAGCAAGACCTTTCGGCTTTCTTGCTTCAAAAAGTTCTTCGACACGAGGAAGACCCTGTGTGATATCTCCACCGGCTACACCACCACTATGGAAAGTACGCATGGTCAGCTGTGTACCAGGTTCACCGATTGACTGAGCTGCGATAATACCGACAGCTTCACCAACCTGTACCGGTTCACCTGTTGCCATATTGGCACCATAACATTTCGCACAGATACCAATGTGTGATTTACAGGTCAGGATTGTACGGACTTTCACTTTCTTAAGCGGTGAATTTCCATTTTCATCCACACCATATTTCATAATCTTTTCTGCACGTTTTGGTGTGATCATGTGGTTTGCCTTTACAAGAACATTGCCATCTTTGTCACAGATTGTATAGCATGAATATCTTCCTGTAATACGTTCCTGAAGACTTTCGATTTCTTCATTTCCATCCATAAATGCATGCAGATACATTCCCGGAATTTCGGCATCTTTGCTTACACAGTCAACCTCACGGATGATCAGATCCTGTGATACGTCAACAAGACGTCTTGTCAGGTATCCTGAATCGGCTGTACGAAGGGCAGTATCTGACATACCTTTTCGAGCTCCATGCGCAGACATGAAGTATTCCAGTACGTCCAGACCTTCACGGAAGTTTGACTTGATTGGCAGTTCGATCGTATGACCGGTTGTATCCGCCATAAGTCCACGCATACCTGCAAGCTGTTTGATCTGTTTGTCAGATCCACGGGCTCCGGAATCTGCCATCATGAAGATATTGTTGTATTTATCAAGTCCTGTAAGAAGGGCTTCTGTAAGCTCATCATCTGTTTCTTTCCAGGTTTCTACAACCTCTTTGTAACGCTCTTCTTCTGTAATAAGACCACGTTTGAAGTTACGTGTGATCTTATCAACCGTTGACTGTGCTCTTGCGATCAGTTCCGGTTTCTGTGGCGGTACAGTCATATCTGAAATAGATACAGTCATAGCTGCTCTTGTAGAGAGCTTGTATCCCATTGATTTTACATGGTCAAGTACTTCAGCTGTAGCTGACGCACCATGTGTGTTAATAACTTTTTCAAGAATCTGTTTCAGCTGTTTCTTTCCTACATGGAAATCCACTTCAAGAACCAGTTCATTTCCTTCTTTTTCACGATCAACAAAACCAAGATCCTGCGGAATGATTTCGTTGAAAATGAAACGTCCAAGTGTAGACTCTACTGTACCGGTCTTCTTTGTTCCATCCGGCATCGTCTTTGTCACACGTACTTTGATTCTTGAGTGAAGAGTTACAACTCCGTTTTCATAAGCAAGGATCGCTTCATTCACACTCTTGAATACTTTTCCTTCTCCCTTGGCTCCCGGTCTTTCCTGCGTCAGATAGTAGATACCAAGAACCATATCCTGTGAAGGAACAGCTACCGGACCACCATCAGACGGTTTCAGAAGGTTGTTTGGTGAAAGCAGAAGGAAACGGCACTCAGCCTGAGCTTCTACAGAAAGCGGAAGATGAACCGCCATCTGGTCACCATCGAAATCGGCATTGAATGCGGTACAAACCAGCGGATGCAGTTTGATCGCTTTACCTTCTACCAGAATCGGGTCAAATGCCTGGATACCAAGACGGTGAAGTGTAGGAGCACGGTTCAGCATAACCGGATGCTCTTTGATTACATCTTCAAGCACATCCCATACTTCCGGCTGAAGACGCTCTACCATTTTCTTAGCATTCTTAATATTGTGAGCAGCTCCGCTCTCAACAAGTTCTTTCATAACAAACGGCTTGAACAGCTCGATTGCCATTTCTTTCGGAAGACCGCACTGATAGATCTTCAATTCCGGTCCTACAACGATAACGGAACGTCCTGAGTAGTCAACACGTTTTCCGAGCAGGTTCTGACGGAAACGTCCTGATTTACCTTTCAGCATATCAGAAAGGGATTTCAGTGCTCTGTTTCCAGGACCTGTTACCGGACGTCCACGACGTCCATTGTCGATCAGATCATCTACAGCTTCCTGCAGCATTCTCTTTTCGTTTCTAACGATAATGTCCGGAGCTCCCAGTTCAAGGAGTCTTCTCAGACGGTTATTTCTGTTGATAATTCTTCTGTACAGATCATTCAGGTCAGATGTTGCAAAACGTCCACCATCCAACTGTACCATCGGACGCAGATCCGGCGGAATTACCGGGATTGCAGTCATGATCATCCATTCCGGTTTGTTTCCTGATTCGCGGAAAGCTTCTACTACTTCAAGTCTCTTAACGATTCTTGCTCTCTTCTGTCCGGTAGCACCCTCAAGTCCTGCCTGCAGTTCAGCATAATCTTTTTCAAGATCGATCGCTTCAAGAAGTTCTTTGATCGCTTCTGCTCCCATTCCTACGCGGAAGCCATTGCCCCAGTTTTCTCTTGCTTCCTGGTATTCAGCTTCTGAAAGAACCTGCTTGTAAGAGAGATCTGTCTCTCCCTTATCAAGTACGATATAAGAAGCGAAATACAGTACTTTTTCCAGAGTTCTCGGTGAAAGATCCAGGATCAGTCCCATACGGCTCGGAATACCTTTGAAATACCAGATATGAGAAACCGGTGCTGCAAGTGCGATGTGACCCATACGTTCACGTCGCACAGTTGCTTTTGTTACTTCTACACCACAGCGGTCGCATACAACACCTTTATAACGGATCTTTTTGTATTTACCACAGTGGCATTCCCAGTCTTTGCTAGGTCCGAAGATTTTCTCACAGAACAGACCGTCTCTTTCCGGCTTCAGTGTTCTGTAGTTGATTGTCTCCGGCTTTGTAACTTCACCTCTTGACCATTCCAGAATCTTTTCCGGAGATGCCAGACCTATTTTAATCGCATCAAATGAAATCGGTTGATACGTTGGTTCTTTTTTTGTTTCTGTCATTCTCGGCATCCTCCTATTCTAAATCCATGTCGTCATCAAAATCATCGTTCATATCGCCATCAAAATCGTCGAAGCTGTCATCTTCCTCCGGCTCATCTTCTACATCAACCAGTTCTCCTTCTGAGAATTCCTGCTTGCTGTATCCGTGTTTGCCGTAATCTTCGTCGTTATTGTAGCGTCTGTCTCCTTCAATAATGTGATTCAGGTTTGTATCACCGTAATCTACACTTTCCATGATCTGAACTTCTTCATTGTTCTCATCCAGGACACGTACATCCAGACCGAGTGACTGAAGTTCTTTAAGAAGTACCTTGAAGGATTCCGGAATTCCCGGTTCAGGAATATTTTCACCTTTGATGATTGCTTCGTATGTCTTCACACGACCAACCACATCATCGGATTTAACTGTCAGGATTTCCTGCAGAGTATAAGATGCACCGTAAGCTTCCAGTGCCCAAACCTCCATCTCTCCGAAACGCTGTCCACCGAACTGTGCTTTACCACCAAGTGGCTGCTGTGTTACCAGTGAGTAAGGACCGGTTGAACGTGCATGGATCTTATC
>JABLTQ010007558.1_pt1 | contig 15565 bp, 8 predicted proteins | sample 7160101 | NCBI WGS metagenome assembly JABLTQ01 (sample SAMN14651228, study PRJNA627086) | human gut metagenome | isolation source: feces | host: Homo sapiens
CAAGAGCGTAAATTTGCAGAAAATAAGAATTTTATAATGAACAAGTTATCCCGATACCGTAAGCTTCGTTATAATCAACTATTTGAGTCAGAGAATCGTGAATTGCGTTTGAATGAAATGGGCAATCCTCTTGAAGTGTTGTCTCAGTATGTTGATTTTGAGATCTTTCGTCCTACTCTTGAATCAGCCCTTTTTACCGGAGAGCGCAAAAGTAATGCCGGTCGTCCGCCGATAGACTGTGTGCTGATGTTCAAGGTCTTGTTTCTTCAGCGTTATTATGGTTTGAGTGACCATCAGATAGAGTATCAGATAGTTGACCGTACGAGTTTCCGCAAGTTTCTTGGTATAGAATGTGTTGACGATGTTCCTGACGAGAAGACGGTGTGGAAGTATCGCGAACTCCTGACAAATACAGGCGTTTATGACAAGCTTTTTTCGGAATTTCATAGTTTCATGGAAAGTAAGGGTCTGCAATTCAATGAGGGTCGCATCATTGATGCCAGTTTTGTTATTGCCCCTCGCCAACGTAACACCCGTGATGAAAATGAGCAGATAAAACAGGGAGCGGGTGATAAGTTGTGGAATGACAATCCCCACAAGAAGTGCCACAAGGATGTAGATGCCCGCTGGACAAAGAAACGTGATGAGACTTTTTACGGCTACAAGCAGCATACTAAAGTTGAGAAACGCAATAAGATCATACTTTCTTATGATACCACGTCGGCAGAAGTGCATGATTCCAAAGGCTTTGAAGGACTGCTGGATGAAAAAGACGAAGGCAAGGACTTGTATTTGGACGCCGGTTATGTCGGACAAGAGGAGATTGTAAAACAGCATAAGATGAATCCGATAATTTGCGAAAAGGGCTACCGTAACCGTCCGCTTACCAAGGAGCAGAAATCAGACAATAGGAAAAAATCCAAGACACGTTGCCTTGTCGAGCATGTATTCGGGTTTGAGGAACAAACCATGCGTGGACTTGTGGTGCGTACAGTAGGGCTTATTCGTGCTAAAGCCAATGTAGCACTCACCAGTCTTGTGTATAACATCAGTCGTTACACGCAAATAATCAGGCTGAAACCTGAGTTGTTGGGGTGAATTATGCCTGCACATCCAATTTTTACAACAAACACAAGTTAATTATTGTAAAAATTGGGGGGGTAGAAAATATTCGCTAAATTTGAAAGACTAAAGCTCACAAATTGGGCAGTTAAAGAGTTCTGCTGTCTGATACAAGAGGATAAATTGAATTGATAGAACTCACCTAAAATTTAAAGAGTATGAAACTGAAAAGTTTAATTATGTTCTCAGCAGCTGCTCTTGCGTTTGCTGCTTGTAGTAATGACGAGGAAAATGCGATGATTGCCGACGGCACATCTGCAGTGACTATCAATTTGGTTCAACCGGGTACTCGTGCCCTCGTTCCGGCAACAGATGAAGAAGCAGGTGCCGACAAGGTGAAGGTAACTGGTGATATCTATGTTCGCATTACCGATAATAATGGTGCAGGTCAAGCTGTTCAGTTGAAAGCAGGTACGACTGAGTATACTTTCTATGGAGTCAACGGACTTTCTAAAGTAGAAGCATGGGTAAATGGCGGTCAGGAGATTGATGATTTAACCTCGTTGGAAGAAATGAATGAAGAAGACTTGGTTAAAGAGCCTGAAACAATCCCGGCTTACGGTTCTGTAGAAAAAGTTTTCCAATTGACCGATAACGAGCGTCAATATGATGGTAAGACTTATAAGATGTATGAAGACGTAACGGTAAATCTGGAAATTCCTGTTGCTCGTTTGGAAGTGTCTGGCATTAAGCATATGGATGGAGCTGCTGCATGTATCTACAGTGCATTGTCATTCGATGCTGTTTATGTGGACCATGTAAAGGCTACCAAGGGTGCTGCTAATGCTACCAACTATTTCTATCCTGAAACAGAAGGAGTGACAGTTCCTGTGTTGTTGGATGAAATCGCTGTTCCGAACAATGATTTCAAAGCTGCAAATGCTGTATGGCCTGCTGTAGCTGAACCGGCTCAGGCTTATGCTTATCACTTCTTCCCCAACAACAAGAATGAAATGCCTTTGCTGAAGCTCTGCTTCAAGAATGCTGATAGAGCTGATGGTACTGTTATTAATGAGCCCCGTTATGCTATTGTTAAGTCTTTCAACGGTTCTGAGAATTTTGAGTTCAAGGCAGGTACAATCTACCGTATCACTGATATCCAGATTACTGACAAGAACATCGGTCCGAACGAAGAGCATCAAGATGAAGATGTTTATGCTGTTGACGTAACAGTAGTAGAAGCTGCTTGGGATATTCAGAACCTTACAGCTGCATGGCAAGAGTATTAATCTCTTAAATAAATGGAAAAGGGAGGGAAGAAATTTCCTCTCCCTTTTTCCTCTTTTGAATCATAGGACTAACGACATACAGTTTAACAAAACCGTACTAAGTGATGAAACATATTATATATAAACTAATGCTGTTGCTGGCCGTTCCCGTCCTGACGACCAGTTGTATAAAAGAGGATTACGACGATTGCGACAATGTGACCATCTACTTCCAATATCTGGCGGATGGCAATACGGATGTGCTTTATCAATACATGAGTAAGGTAGACCTGTATGTTTTCGATGAGGGCGGGCACTTACTGAGCAGCCGCCAATACAACAAGGACGAACTTTCGAACTTTGCCAAACCGTCGTTCAAGCTGCCTGCCGGTGTACGCTACAAGGTGGTTGCCGTGGGTAATGCCGGCGACAATACGGAGTTGACAGACATGAACGCTGCCGACTTTGACCGTATATTCATCCAGAATCCCGACTGGGGAGGAGGAAACAATGAGGTGGCCACACATGACCACAACTACTTGGGACAATCGGAGTTTTTCGTCGCTTCCGGTGATGGCGTGATGAACCGCGACACCGTGACGCTCCGCAGCTCGCACATCAACCTGAGCGTGGAGGTGAACGGATGGCCGTCGCCTGACGAAGGCATGCCGCTCCGTCTGGTGATTGAGAATGCCAACGCACAGACTTCACTGACAAACAAGGTCAATGACGAAAAGGAGACACTGGTTCCGGCACTGGAGTGGAACACGGAACTGGGCTGCTACACCACGGGCGAGGTACCTGTCTTCCGTATGGATGCCAACGGGGCACTGGATGCCGACCTGAGCCAGCACCTGCTCCGTCTGTATGGTCCCGACGATGAACTCCTGGTGGAAACATCGCTCTATGACTACATCATGGAGAACGACATCACCCGCGATGTCATCCGGCAAGAAGCCAACCTGCCGATTGCCATCAACTTTAAGCAAACTAACATTGAAATCAAACTACCTGCCTGGTACATCGAGGATGTAACTCCCGGCTGGGAATAACTATATGCAGAAAGGAACAAGCCTTATGAGAAACAATTTATTGAAATACACCGGCGCAATGCTCCTGCTGCTGGCCTGCTGCCTGACCTCCTGCATCAAGGAAGATTACGCCGTGGCTGACAAGGCGAGCGTGACGCTGACGTTTACGACACGTGCCAATGGTACAACGGACTCCAATCTGGAGGCGGGCGAAGGCATGAAGCATCTGCGTGTCCTTGTGGTCGATCAGGCGACGAGTGAAATCCGTTTCAACTACGAACGCGAGTTTCAGGCAAATAAGATCTCCGCAACCGTGACCTTCGGCGACCTCTATGCCGGACACACGTATGACTTCTATGCCATTGCCAACGAGGAAAGCTTTGGTGGAGACTTCAGCGGAACGCCCGATTTGAAACAACTCTATGAAACCCTTTTGAATCAGGAGGTCGGAACGCTGATTAACGCGTCAGCCGGGAAACACCTGCCTGCCGCTGCCAAGCGTTCATTGAAAATCACTGGAAATGAGAACCAACAGCTCGAGATTGAGATGCAGCGCGTGGTTGCCAAAGCGAGAGTCAACTTTATCAACCAGACAGGGGCAGAGCAACAGATTACAGGCATCCGTCTGGTAAAGGTGGGAGCTGCAAACACGTATCTGTTCCCGACAAGCTATGATATGAACTATACACCCAACGACAACGGTTCCGTGGATTTGGCTTTGGGCGATGTCACCGTGTCTGCACCTATGGATGCGACAGCTTCGACTGCATTGGGCTATTTCTATGAGAGCGTGGCTCCCGAAGGCGGATATGCGCTGCAAGCTACTTGGAACGGGAAGCAGAAAACATTCCCGTTAACGGAGATGGGTGGCGGCAACGGTTTGTCACAAATCCTCCGCAATGCTTTCATCAACATCACCCTTACGCTGAAGCAGAATGACTGGAAGCTGGAATACGAAGTTCTCGAGTGGAAAGATATTCCTGAAATCAATATTGACTTTACGGATGTGCTGAGTTACACCAGCTACGGATGGCAGCGTGACACCTATTTGGATTTGCTGCCGAACAATACGGTCTGGATGAATCCGGATGAAGAGGCAGTCTTGTCATTCGCGATTGAAGCTCCCAGCGGAACATTATGGCGTGCTGCACTCGAAGGGGATGTCAATGCATTCCAGTTCGTCGGTGCCTCTTCCGGTTCTGCTTATACTGAAGATAGCAACACTCCGGTGACACAGAGTATCCGTGTGAAAGTGACGGATCCGGAATCGAACGAGCGTCATGAAGTCACATTGAGGGTATATGCCGACATCGGCGGAAAGACGTATGAACTTGATTTGACTGACCCGAACACTCAGAAAGAGCCGGGTGGGGTGATTAACCGATTTACATTACTTCAAAGCAGATAAACACCATGAAACTTAGAATTTATACGATTGCTTGTACGGTGCTTGTAGCACTGGGTTGCTTGTGTGCCTGCCAGGAAGATTTTGACAACGGCCCGTTGGCGGGTGATGAAAATACGTGGGTGCTGAATCTGGAAGCTACAGCTATACAGGCTTCCCGTTCGGCAGGCCAGGATGAATACAATGAAAATAAGGTAGCGTCAGCCGACGTGTTCTTCTTCACGGAAGCCGACGGTACATGTATCTACGCACAGACCGGGCTGGTTCCCGACGGTACACAGCTGCGCGTGACGCTCGATAATGAAGAGGTGAAGTTCGGAGGCAGCTATTTCGTTTATGTGATTGCCAACGGACGTGCCTATTACACCGGCATTGACAATACAACGGCTGTCGGAAAAACTGTGGCAGACCTGAAGGACGTGACTATCCGTACGACATGGAAAGACGGATATGAAGAATCAAACGGTGAGATAGAAGAATCCCTCCTGATGGATGGTGTTGCCAATGTGCAGATTAGTCAGAACACACCGGGCAAGGTGAAGCTGACCCGTGCGATGGCAAAGGTGGCTTTGTTCCCGACCGTGGAAGCTTCTGTGACTTCGGAAGCCGGAGTTGAATATACACCGGTGCTGAAAGACATGACGGTGACGATGGTTTATGGCGTGCAGGCTACCAATCTGGGAGATGACTACGCTGTCCAGACTACGGATTATGTAGACCGTATCCGTCGGCATTATCAGGTGAGCGAAAACGCGAACACGGGTGTCCATCCTCCTTTCTATTCTTATCCCAATCCGGAGAGTACGGTTGACCGGAAGAATACTTACCTGATTCTCTGCGTACCTTGGCGGATGAAGAGTGAAAGTGGCGATGTACAGGCTGCCAACTATTATTATCGTGTGCCTATTGCCGGTAAGGACGATGTTCCTGTCTTGTTGGAACGTAACCATTATTATAAGGTAAATGTCCATGTGGGTGTGTTGGGTAGTCTGAATCCGCGTGACGCTGTCGAGCTGACAGGCAATTTTGCCATTTACGACTGGTTTGACATGGAGATTTCTGCCGACATGCAGCATTACGAATACCTCGTCCTTGATGAATACAGCTCCGTCATGAACAATGTGAACGAGCTGCGTATGCCTTACGTCAGCAGCAGTGCACTGACGATGAGTAAAACCCGGATTACAAAGGTTACTTATCCGAATTACAATGCAAAAACGGATGATGCTAGCCATACAGACACTGTGGAATTGGATACTCCGCAGGCAATTCGGGATGCCGGCTTCTCGCTTTCATGGAATAACGACGAGTTGATATTTACCCATACGGTAACTACAGAAGACTATGTTCCTTATACAATTACGGTTGAAGTCTGGAACGAGCAAGGGCTGGATGCCACTTGGGAGATTACACAGTATCCTGCAATTTATATTGTAGGAGATTATAATCCGAACGGAGCAAATAATCGTTTTGTGTATGGGATTAATAGGACTACTGATTATCTTTATGATGATGGCAGGGGTGATTTAGGTGGTGTTAATAATCCATTATCAGGTTCCTCATCTAATCAAAATTTGAACCAATATACCATCTATATTACCTCCTTTGACATCGCAGGTAGCAATTACGCCATTGGTGATCCGCGTTCTTCCACAGTGGATAATTTGGATGAACTGAAAAAAACTTTCAATGGAGAGACTTTGAGTCACTATTATCCGACACGTAAGAACGATGTGCAGAATGTGATTGCTCCGGCATTCAAGATTGCTTCGTCATGGGGAGTCGTGAATTCTGGTTCTTTGAATTATGTAACGGCTAAACGGCGCTGTGCATCCTATCAGGAAAACGGTTATCCTGCTGGTCGCTGGCGTGTCCCGACAGAAGCTGAAATTCAGTATATTGTGAGTCTGTCAGACCGTGGGGTGATTCCGGTGCTGTTTGGAGGTGACTATTATGCTTCGTCTGGTAGATACTATGACAATGACTCTTCTCCAGCAGGTTTCCGTGATGATTCTGGGGGAGGTCACGTTGTCCGCTGCGTTTACGATGTATGGTATTGGGGCAATGAAAAGATGAGTGAGAAGGGTGGTTCCGATACGCAATTCGTGTGGGGTGATGAACCGATGCGATAAACTTATAAAATGAAATAAGTTATGAAAAAGATATATACCTATATAAGTATGTTGATGCTCTTGCTGGCAACAGCTTGTCAGCAGGACGAATTGGTGAGTTCACCGACGCTGCAACCGGGTGAGTATCGCTTTACGGCAACTATTCCGGAACCGATTGTAGCTTCCCGTGCCTTGGGCGAGCAACCGCAAAACGTACAGGATATGCCGATGCGTGTGCTGGTGTTCGATGCAAACGGATTCTATATGGCTACGCAGGTTGCGTCGGTTACTGCCTTTGACGATGCTAAGCAAACGGGTACTTACACTGTCAACTTGCCGAAATCGGATGAAAAGACCATCTTGCATTTCGTACTTGGAAATGTGGCTTTGGAAGAGTATTCGCCGAGTGCCAGTGAGGTCAGCATTTTCAGTAACCTGACAGTGAAAGATGGCGAGGATGCCTATTGGCAGCGAATTGAAATGGATAAGGGTATTCAGGAAGGAACGGTTCTGCCATTTGTCAACTTGATACGCAACTTTGCCAAGATTGATGTAAAGCTGGGTGAGGGCGACCATGTCGGATTTGAATACCTGGGCTTCGCCGTGGTCAATGAAACGACAGCCGGAACGGTGGCTCCTTATATGGGGAGCCGTTTTGCCCGCTTTGAAAATCTGGGCGAAGGGGATGTCTATACCAATTTCCGCACTGCCAACGACGGTTATGCCGGGATTACAGTGTCCAGAACGGTCGACCGTACGGCTCCTGTAGATGCCGATTTTACGACAGCTGCCAAGTATGTGTACGAGCGCAATCAGGACAATGCCGAAAGTCCGGCATACGTGTTGGTGAAAGCCCGCTATAACAATGACGTTTGCTATTACAAGCTCGACATCGTGAAATGGGATGAAGATACCTGGGTGACGTCGTACCTCAACCTGTACCGCAATTTTGCTTATACCATCAGCATCGGTGCGGTGAATGGCAAGGGATATGAGTCAATTGAAGAAGCGATGCGCGCCGTTGCCTCCAACAACATCTCCGCTTCGGTGGAAGTGAGCGAGGTGAACAGCATCCAGGACGGTGACGGCCGTGAACTGACGGTGGACAACCTGGACATCATGCTGGTGTCGACCAAGCCGTATGAGTTGGGCTTCAGCTACACGGTCGATGATGGAGACACTCCTGCCAATGACAAGGTGAAAGTGATTCCGGTCAATGGGGAGGATGAAGGCGGTTACAACCACGATGCGGTGCAGTCGGTGGAAATCACCAGAACGGCTGCGGAAGGTGGCATAATCACCATTACTCCGGTCAATCCCTTGCCCGACATCATGGAAACCCAGGAATTCATCGTCACGACCGAAAACGGACTTTCCCGTCGGGTGACCGTGAATGTGCGCAAGCCTTTCGAGTTCGATGCCGTGGATTGCGATGACTATGTCGAGAGTATCATCGGTTCCGAGTTGACGGTGGTCGTACGTTTGCCGGAGAACATGCCGACATCGGTCTTCCCCTTGACGTTGAACATCGAGCCTGACAAGAAGTCCATCTATCCGGATGTGGCAAAGAACCGTATTCCGGTCGTGTCTGAAGGAAACTACACCTTCAAGTATCAGACGACCGTGACTTATGAGGAATACCGCAAGAACCATACGCTCTTCTTCCACTTCAAGACCAATATGACTGCGAGTGCGACGAGCATTACAGTCAGCAATCCTTATTTTGAAGCGACTGCCGAGCATCCGAATGTTTGTTCGTTCGCTAATGGCGATGAGGTAAGAATGGATTTCGGAAAAGTGACCTTGAATGGTACGGAGGATATCTATAGGTTTGGCAGCTATGACACAGAAGGACAGCAGCTAACTTTGGCCTTCGACCTTCCTTGCGGCAGTGCTGATCACAAGGATGCCTCTTTGAAGCCGATTGAAATCTATGCCGATTACCTGGATTTGGCAAATGCAAAGACTACAACCGGAACATTTACGCTCCGTGGCGATGGCGAATGCATACTGTACACGGCGAATGATCCGACCGAGCGTCAGGAAATCACATTCACCGTCACACGCGATTATGCAAGTGAAACCGTCCAGATTTCTTCTTTCGACCATAAGACGGCAACGATTGATTACACCACTCCGGCTTTGGAGATTACAGTGCAGTATCGTTATTGGGGGACACATCCCCTGCCTAGTGGAACAGAAGTAACGTGGTATAAAGATGCCAATTATTCAGAGGAAATAGATACTAAGACGGCAAATGATAATGGAATAATCACGATTGATACTTTTGTCGGTTTCTCTGAAAACGATCATATCTATTTCGAGGCTGGAATATCAGACTATTGGTCTACTACTTATTATCGAGGCTCCAAGACTGTTAAGGACTTGGTTAGCAATCCAACGATTACTTTGCAAGAAGCAGATTGATGCAAGTTATTTCCTTTCAACTTCTCTAGCAAGCATCACACAAACATAATTATCATTCACTAGCGAACGGGGGCAGTCCACAACAAGGGGCTGCCCCCTTCCTTATGCTCCCCGTCAGGCAAGAAACACCCGACATGAACACCGTTCGAAGGCCGTTCAAACGAGAAACGAATGACAAAACCTTCCCGCAAAATGTTTTGGTGCTGGATACGACGTTTCTTTAACCTTTCAAAACATTTTGGAGCTGGATATAGCGTATCCTTAACCTTTGGAAACACTTTGGTCCTGGATACGACATTTCCAGCGTCCCGGGAAACAGTTTGGTCTTGGATACGACATTTCCAGCGTCGCGGGAAACCAAACGGAGGCGGAAAACATGTTTCTTAACATCTTTCTGATGCGAAATGCCAGAAAAATGGCTTCCGCGAAAAAAAACCTCCTAAGAAATGGGAATAATTATGAAAACTTCTGTAATTTCGTGCCTGTTCCGATGCAGGCACGACGCCTGCACCTAGTATTAATCATAAAAATAGTTTGTGTATGATGGAACTCAAAAACATCACATTGGAGCGCATGAACAATGGTGCGCACTACCTCTACGTAAGCAACATCTTGGCTAATGCCGAGAAAAATGCACAGTTGAAAACCAAGGCTTCCGCCCAACTCGCCGCCCTCAAGACAGCTCTCGCTGCCGAGGATGACGCGCTGAAACTCTCGCAGAAAAGTCTGCTGACCGACGACATCATGGAGGCGGACCGGCTGCGCGACGCCCTCTACAACGGCTACAAGAAGGCGGTGAAGGGCTTCCTCAACCTCCCCGACGAGGCGATGGCGGCGGCTGCCCGGGTCCTCAACCAGCACATCATCGACTACGACATCTCCACGACCGACCAGCTCGACAAGGAGACGGGCTTGCTCATCAACTTCGTCGCCGACCTCGAAGGGAAGTATGCCACACAGGTCAGCACCCTCTCGCTCACCCCGTTCGTCACCGCGCTGAAGGGTGCCAACGAGCAGGTGCGCACCTTCACCGCACAGCGCACGCAGGAGCGGATGCTGCAACCCGTCGGCGCGCTGAAGAAGGCTCGCCGGGTGTCCGATGAGGCCTACCGTACGCTGGTGAAATGGGTCAACGCCCTGGCGCTCATCGAGGGCGAGAAGGATTATGCCTCCTTCATCGACTACGCCAACACCGAGGTGACGCACTACAAGCGCGAGGTCATCGGGCAGAAGGCGGACGCCACCGCGACGTCGGGCAACACCGGCGGCACACCGACGGAGGACGGCGGAAAGCCTTCCGGTGGTGGCAGCAGCGATGACACGGACGAGGGCATCTGAGTATGACAAAATGTAATGTTGGAATTTTTGGGACGGGCGTCGTAGCATGTAGGCTGCGGCGTCCGTCTGTTTTTTGTTCAGCGGGAGTCGCCTTGCGCATTTGCCGTGCGGCGTGTCCGAAATATCAAAATCACGTTAAAAACGTTGGACAGACGCGCACATTGTAATATTCTTCCTACCTTTGCTACAACTAGTTAAACGGAATCACTAAATACATATTATTATGGTAAAGATAACGAGAGAAGCGGCCTTGCTCTATCATTCACAAGGAAGGCCCGGAAAGATTGAAGTAGTTCCCACCAAACCCTACCGTACGCAGACCGACTTGTCGCTCGCCTATTCGCCGGGCGTCGCCGAGCCCTGTCTCGAAATCGAGAAGGACCCCCACACGGCGTACGACTATACGGACAAAGGCAATCTCGTGGCAGTCATCTCCAACGGTACGGCAGTGCTCGGTCTGGGCGACATCGGTGCGCTCAGCGGCAAGCCGGTGATGGAGGGCAAGGGACTGCTCTTCAAAATATACGCCGGTATCGACGTGTTCGACATCGAAATCGACGAGAAGGACCCCGAGAAGTTCATCGCGGCAGTCAAGGCGATTGCACCCACTTTCGGCGGCATCAACCTCGAGGACATCAAGGCGCCGGAGTGCTTTGAAATCGAGCGTCGGCTGAAAGAGGAGCTGGACATCCCCGTGATGCACGACGACCAGCACGGCACCGCCATCATCTCCGCCGCGGGACTGCTCAACGCCCTCGAGGTGGCAGGCAAGCGCATCGAGGACGTCCGCATCGTGGTCAACGGCGCCGGAGCGTCCGCCATCTCCTGTACGAAGCTCTACGTCGCCCTGGGTGCGCGCAAGGAGAACATCCTCATGCTCGACAGCAAGGGCGTGATAACCTCCGACCGCGAGAACCTGAACGAGACGAAGCGCCTCTTTGCCACCGACCGCCGCGACGTGCATACCCTGGCTGAGGCCATCCGCGGGGCAGACGTCTTCCTCGGCCTGTCGAAGGGCAACGTGCTGACGCAGGACATGGTGCGCAGCATGGCGGAGAATCCCATTGTCTTTGCCCTGGCGAACCCGACGCCGGAAATCTCCTACGAGGATGCCAAGGCTTCCCGCCCCGACGTGCTCATCTCCACCGGACGCTCGGACTATCCCAACCAGATAAACAACGTCATCGGCTTCCCCTACATCTTCCGCGGCGCGCTTGACACCCACGCCACCGCCATCAACGAGGAGATGAAGCTCGCCGCCGTCTACGCCATCGCCAACCTGGCGAAACAGCCCGTGCCCGACGTGGTGAACGTCGCCTATCACGTGAACAACTTCACCTTCGGTCCCGACTACTTCATCCCGAAGCCCGTCGACCCGCGTCTCATCACCGAGGTGTCCGTCGCCGTGGCAAAAGCTGCCATCGAGTCGGGTGTCGCCCGTCGGGAAATCACCGACTGGAACGCCTACAAGACCCACCTGCGCGAGCTCATGGGGCAGGAGAGCAAGCTCACCCGTCAGTTGTACGACACGGCACGCCGCGACCCGCAGCGCGTGGTCTTCGCCGAGGGTACGCACCCCCACATGCTGAAGGCAGCCGTCGAGGCAAAGGCGGAAGGCATCTGTTACCCCATCCTGCTGGGCAACGAGGAGCGCATAGCCAAGCTTGCCAAGGAGCTTGACGTCAGCCTGGAGGGCATCGAGGTCGTCAACCTGCGCCACGACTGCCAGACGGAGCGCCGCGAGCGGTATGCACGCATCCTGGCGGAGAAGCGCGGCCGCGAGGGCATGACCTTCGAGGAGGCGAACGACAAGATGTTCGAGCGCAACTACTTCGGCATGATGATGGTCGAGACGGGCGAGGCGGACGCGTTCATCACCGGTCTGTACACCCGTTACTCGAACACCATCAAGGTGGCGAAGGAGGTCATCGGCATCCAGCCGGAGTTCAAGCATTTCGGCACGATGCACATCCTCAACTCGAAGAAGGGCACCTACTTCCTGGCGGACACGCTCATCAACCGTCATCCCGACACGGCAACGCTCATCGACATTGCCCGCCTGGCACGCCGGACGGTGGAATTCTTCAACCGGACGCCGGTGATGGCGATGCTCTCGTATTCGAACTTCGGTTCCGACACCACGGGCAGTCCTGCGACGGTTCACGAGGCGGTGGACTACATGCAGAAGCATTATCCCGACCTTGCCATCGACGGCGAGATGCAGGTGAACTTCGCGATGAACCGCGAGCTGCGTGATGCGAAGTATCCCTTCACACGTCTGAAGGACAAGGAGGTGAACACGCTGGTGTTCCCGAACCTCAGCTCGGCGAACTCCGCCTACCAGCTCATCCAGGCAATGAGCGAGACGGAGATGATCGGCCCGATTCAGATGGGTCTGAACAAGCCCATCCACTTCACCGACTTCGAAAGCTCCGTGCGCGACATCGTCAACATCACCGCCGTTGCGGTCATCGACGCGATTGTCGACAAGAAGAAGCGTGAGGTCTGCACCATCCTGGGTGCGTGAGCCCGTTGACTATTGAATCCCGGGGGCTGCTGCAAGCGGAAGGCAAGTCTTGCGGCAGCTCCCTTTGTTTTATCCCAAATGAAGAAAAGAGCTATGAGAAAACGTTTGTCCCGTTCGCAGTCCGTGTGCTTCGTGCTGTTGTGGGTCGCCCTGTGCTTCATCGTGCTGACGTCCGGTGCGAAGATTGACGGTCCGCTGGTGGTCTCGCTGGTGCTGTCCGCGGTGCTGGTCGGCATCCCGGTGTGGCGGAGTTGGAAGTAGAGGCGTCGGCGGACGGTCCGTCGGCTGTCATTTGTCCGTTGTTTGTACCCGATTGTTTACTGTTTGTTGTACTTTCAGTGATTAAAATGTAAATTTGATAGATTTTTTGCGAAAATAGTTGCGAAAATGTTTTCTATATTCGGGAGAATATATACTTTTGCACCGTAAACGAGAAAATCACATATAAGGTTATTAGTAAAAGTAAGTAAGCTTTATGAATGCAGCTAACGTATTAGAGGATTTGAAGAGACGATTCCCGAACGAGCCTGAATACCACCAGGCGGTAGAAGAAGTATTGAGTACGATTGAAGAGGAGTACAACAAGCACCCCGAATTTGATAAGGTGAATCTGGTGGAGCGCCTGTGCATCCCCGACCGCGTCTACCAGTTCCGTGTGACCTGGGTGGACGATGAAGGCAACATCCGTACGAACATGGGCTACCGTGTGCAGCACAACAACGCCATCGGTCCGTACAAGGGCGGTATTCGTTTCCACGCTTCGGTGAACCTGGGTATCTTGAAGTTCCTTGCTTTCGAGCAGACGTTCAAGAACTCGCTGACCACGCTTCCGATGGGTGGCGGCAAGGGCGGTTCCGACTTCTCCCCGCGCGGCAAGTCCAATGCGGAAGTGATGCGTTTCTGCCAGGCATTCATGCTTGAGTTGTGGCGCCACATCGGTCCCGAGACCGACGTACCTGCCGGCGACATCGGTGTCGGCGGACGCGAGGTAGGCTACATGTTCGGCATGTACAAGAAGCTGACCCGCGAGTTTACCGGTACGTTGACCGGCAAGGGGTTGGAGTTCGGCGGTTCGCTGATTCGTCCCGAGGCAACCGGCTACGGCAACATCTACTTCCTGCAGGAGATGCTGAAGACCCGCGGCGAGGATTTGAAAGGCAAAGTCTGCCTCATTTCCGGTTCCGGAAACGTGGCACAATATACGGCCGAGAAGGTGCTCGAACTGGGTGGCAAGGTGGTCACCATGTCCGACTCCGACGGCTACATCTATGACCCCGACGGCATCGACCGCGAGAAGCTCGACTACATCATGGAGTTGAAGAATCTCTACCGCGGCCGTATCCGCGAGTACGCCGAGAAATACGGTTGCAAGTACGTTGCCGGTGCGAAGCCTTGGGGTGAGAAGGCCGACATCGCGTTGCCTTCCGCTACACAGAACGAATTGAACGGCGACCATGCCCGTCAGTTGGTTGCCAACGGTGTGATTGCCGTCTCTGAAGGTGCGAACATGCCTTCCACTCCCGAAGCCATCCGCGTGTTCCAGGAAGCGAAGATTCTGTATGCTCCGGGTAAGGCAGCCAATGCCGGCGGTGTTTCGGTATCCGGTCTGGAGATGACCCAGAACTCCATCAAGTTGGGTTGGACCAAGGAGGAAGTGGACGAACGTCTGAAGAGTATCATGAAGAATATCCACGAGGCATGTGTCAAATATGGTACCGAGCCCGACGGATACATCAACTATGTGAAGGGCGCGAACGTCGCCGGCTTCATGAAAGTGGCAAAAGCCATGATGGCACAAGGAATTGTTTAAATTTCTAATAAATTCGATGTATGGGAGGGGAGGCGTCGCGCAGATGCTTCCCCTTCTCTTTTCGATGCGGAAGGCTTCACATTATTATATGGGGGCCTCCATTGTATTGCATCGCCTCTCCCGGTGTGGCATTTCTGTAATTTCCTTTTGAAATGCAAACAGACGCAAATAATTTCTCCCTTTCCTTTCCGTCATTGCATTCGAATCCACCCGATTCCGCCTTTCGCACCGTTACATTTTCCCAACAATCCCCGAAAAACATGTTATAAAACATATCTGTGAATGAAACCTTTAGAATAATACCTCAAAAAATATTCAAAAAAAGTGCGTGGAATGTTTGGAGGGAATACCCAAAAGCTCTACCTTTGCATCCGCTTTCGATAAGGAAAGCCGCTGCAAAGCGTTAGATACTTGAAAAGAATGCAACAAACAGACAAGTAGTACAAGAGCTCTGCTGATGGTTTAAAATCAGCGGAATGGGTATGAAAGGTCAACGTCAAAACCTGGACAATAAGTCAAAGGAAATCGGAAATCCGGGGAAAAGAGATTAAAGAAATTCTCAATATTATGATGATTCCGTTTAAGG
>JABLTQ010048220.1_pt1 | contig 15555 bp, 10 predicted proteins | sample 7160101 | NCBI WGS metagenome assembly JABLTQ01 (sample SAMN14651228, study PRJNA627086) | human gut metagenome | isolation source: feces | host: Homo sapiens
AAACGTAAGTCCATACATTTCTCGCCGCCACCGGCGGCCTGCGAATCCTTCGCAGGATAAAATGGTGTTAACCATTTTATCGAGAAATAGTATGAATCAATCGTCTTCGGCTGAACAGCAGATCTTTTTCGCCGGCTCTCGCCGATTGAACCAGAGCTTCCTTTGAAAAGTGGCAGGGCACCGGATAGCGCCCTGCCATATTTTTGTGTATATATTACTTATTGTAGACGCGGATCTCCGGGATCACGGGCGTGGTAGCGGCCAGCGCGATGGCGTAGATCTTGGCGTCGCCGTGATTCTGGAACAGGGACACGGGAACCTTGCAGCTGACGGGGCCGTGGAGCGCCTTGCGCAGCATGGCGGCATTCCAGTCACGGGGCATGCACATACGAACCTTCCGGGCATGGAAAATTTCCTTCATGCCGACGGTGATGCACCAGTCGGGAATGGCGTCCAGATCGGCGCCCGCGTTCATGAACGCGTTGATGGTCTTGGTCTCCCGTGCCAGCTTCAGCACACGGGTGGGGCGCTGGAGGAATTCCTCGTCCGTGCACACCTCACCGGGTTCCGGCGGCTCATTGAAGGCGATATGTCCCGTGATGCCGACGCCGCCCCAGCACATATCCAGCTTGCCCAGTTTCTGGATGGTCTCCCAGATGCGGCCTTCGTTGCCCGGCTCGGGGAAAATTCTCTGCTCCTCCGGCATGAGCAGCTCGGGGTCTACCAGGCCGTAGAAGATCCGGTCCATGCCGCCGCGGAAAGACAGCGGGTCGGTCTTGGGCAGATACTGCTTGTTCTCATCCAGATATTCGTCCATGTTGATGAACCAGCAGTTCTTCAGGCTGACCCGGTGCTTGTTGATCAGCTCCACCAGCCGGGCATAGGGGCCAAGAGGGCCATAGGGAACGATCATAACGGTCTTTTCGCCCTTGGCGTTGTTCTCCTGAATCAGCTCCAGAACCTCGATCGCCATTTTCCAATAAAGGTCCACCTCTGTCTCGCACAGCTCAACTTTGATGTTGCTGCCCTTGCCCAGCTCGGCGGCGGGAATCGTGCGGTAGTCTGCCATATTGTAACCTCCCAAAATTTATTTTTGAGCATATTGCCCATTTGCTGTTTTTATTGTAGCTGTGTTTTCGCCGTTTTGCAATATATGCAATCTACACTTTCCTTTATCGAATGCACGAATCATAGAGAAATCCAGCGCTCCTGACGTGCGGATTCCAGACAGGCGTCCACGAACCGATTGCCCATAACGCCGTCTTCCAAGGTGGCATAGGGCACTTTTTCTCTGGCGTAGGCTTCCCCGTTCAGGGAGTCATAGAACGCCTGCATGGCATTCGTAAGCGCATCCATCCAGCCGGGGGTGTGTCCGGCGGGGAGATGAATGTAGGGGTGTACCTCGGGCAGAGCCGTGTTCCTGTCCACATAGACGCTCTCGTTGCCCCGCTCCCGCTGGCCTACCCAGAGCCGGTCGCATTGCTCCATGTGCCACGCAAGCTCCTTTTCATCCCCGCTGACGGAAACCCGCAGGTCGTTCTTGTGTCCCAGCATACATTTGGAGAACAGAGCGCTGCCGGGGGTGCCGTCGGCAAACTCCACCATGACGGAGGTGGTGTCGTCGCTGCGCACCACGATCTCCCGCCCCGTTTCCGGGTCAATACGGATGGGATGGTGGGTGTACATTTTCGCGTACACTCTGGAAATGGGGCAGCCCATCACAAAGCCCGCCGTATCCGCCCAGTGAACGCCAATATCCAGCAGCGCACGGGCGGGCGAGGTCTCCGGAATCCGACGGGGGGTGTAGTCGGTCTTCCGCGCCACGGACTCCTGCAAATACTGTCCTCCCACGTACAGCGGCCGGCCTGCCTGTCCCCGCCGAAGCCGCGCCCGCATTTCCAGCACCGCACCGTTCATCCGGCACTGGTAATTGATGGCATGGGCAATTCCGGCGGCCTTTGCCGCAGCCAGCACTTCCTCCGCCCCGGCGGTGGTCAGGCTCATGGGCTTTTCCGCGTACAGGTGCTTCCCCGCCCCGATGGCCGCCAGATTGATCTCGTCATGGAGGGCGTTGGGCGTGCAGTTGTGGATCACCTGAATCTGCGGGTCCGCCACAGCCTCCTGCCAGCAGTCCGTCACCACGTCCGCGTCATAGTTTTCCTTCACCAGCGGAATGTCCTGTGCCTTGTGTACCACGATGGTGCGCACATGGACATTGGGCAGCCGCCGCAGAGCGTCATAATGGAGCTTTCCCACAAACCCCAGTCCGATGATGGCCACGTTCCATTTTTTCATTCCATTCCCTCCTGTTATTTTGTTTCCTGCCTACAGTATAATCAAAAATGCCGCCGACCCACATATACCTTTCTTACGCATTTTTTCATACTTTTCACAAAATCTTGCAAAGTGCAGCCTTTCACGCTATACTGGTTACACAAATCCCATCACTTTTCAGGAGGACATTTTATGAACCTGTATACCCTTCACAACGACACCCTGACCGTAACTCTCGACGCCTGCGGTGCCGTTCTGCACAGCATCGTCAAGGACGGCGCCGAATACCTCTGGCAGGGCGACGCCAGATACTGGGCGCGGCGGGACGCCAACCTGTTCCCCTACGTCGGCCGCCTGACCGACGGGCAGTACCTGCTGGACGGGAAGACCTACCCCATGACCATCCACGGCTTCTGCATCGGCACGGACTTTGCCGTGACCGAACAAACCGACTCTTCCATCCGCTTCACCCTGAGAAGCAACGAGAAGACCCTTTCCATGTACCCCTTCCATTTTGCCTTCCACGTATGCTACACTCTCCGGGGAAATCAGATCCGCAAGACCTGTCTGGTGGAAAACCGGGATTCCCGGGAGATGTACTTCGGCATCGGCGGGCACCCCGGCTTCAATGTTCCCCTGAACGGCGAGGGTTCCTTCGAGGACTGGGAGCTGGACTTTGCCGAGCCTTGCCAGCCCGTGCGGGTGGATATGGACCCCGCCAATTACCGGCTTGCCGGCACCAAATCTCCCTATCCTCTGAAAAACGGCCGCACGATCCCCCTGACCCATGCGCTGTTCGATCTGGACGCGGTAGTGCTGGGCAATGTCAGCCGCGAATTGACCCTGCGCTCTGGCAAGTCTTCCCGCAGCGTCACGGTGTCCTTCCCGGACATGCCCTTCGTCGGATTGTGGCACGCGCCCAAAACCGATGCCCCCTACGTCTGCATTGAGCCGTGGGTGAGTCTCCCCTCTCACAGCGCCTTCGTGGAGGACTTTGCCAAGCAGGAACACATGATCCACCTGCCCGCTGGCGAAACCTACCGCAATGAAATGACCATCACGCTGGAATGACCGATTGGGGCCGTATTTATGAAATATAAAACCCGCTTTCTTCTGTTTTTCGTGGCAATGGCGCTGTTCCACCTTGCGTCCAATTTCGCGCACCCTGTAACGCCCACCATCATTCAGGAGCTGGGTCTGCCGGACTATATGTTCGGGCTGATGCTGGCGGTCATGATGATCGCCAATTTCGCCCTGTCCCCCTCCTGGGGCAATATCAACCGGTTCATTTCCTCCCGCCAGTCCCTGCTCATCTGCTGCGTCGGCTACGCGCTGGCGCAGCTGGGGTTCGCCTATTCCACCACCCAGGCGGGCATTCTCTTTGTGCGGCTTCTGGCAGGCGTGTTCATCGGCGGCGTGTTCGTCAGCATGCTGACCTATGTGGTCAACGTGGCAAGGCCGGAGGATATGGCAAAATACCTGACCTACAGCGCTACCCTCCATTCGGTGTTCGGCGCCTTCGGCTACCTGATCGGCGGCGTGGTTGGGGAATTTTCCATCCGCGCCACCTTCCTGCTGCAAGCGGCTACTTTGTTCGTCTGCGGCATCATGTTCCGGCTGTGCTGTGTGGCGGACGCGGAACGCACCGAAAAGGTGTCCATCAAAGAGCTGGCCGCCAAAAGCAACCCCTTCGACTCCTTCCGGGACGGCAAATATTTCATGAATACCGCCTTTGTCCTTCTGTTTCTGGTAAATATTCTCATCAATCTGGGAAATACCTGCTTCGATCAGGTGTTCAACTATTACCTGAAAGACCAGCTGGGGCTGACCTCCGCCTATAACGGCATCATCAAGGCCGTGGTGGGCTTCATCTCCTTCCTGTTCAACATGACGCTGTGCCTGTGGATCATCCGCAAGGCCGACACCGGAAAATCCACGGTGGTGCTGGTGGCCGTCTGCACGCTGGCCTCGCTGGGGACTGTCTTCGCGCCGCAGATTTCCGTTTTCCTCTCCTGCGGCATCGCGCTGTACGCCGGGTATTCCGTCAGCGTCCCCGTTTTGCAGGACATGGTAGCCACGCGGGCAGACCCCGCTCAAAAGAATCTGGTCATGGGCTTCTACAACGCGACCAAATCCCTCGGCAGCATCATCGGCTCCCTGCTGGCGGGATTCCTGTACGCCATCCACGTCAAGCTGCCTTTTGTCCTGATCGCGGTGGTTTACGCCCTGTCCGTCGCCGCCGCGGCGGGGTATCTGGTATACTGCCGGGTCGGCGAGCGGGTCAAGTGCTGAGAAAACCATCCCCGAATGTCTCCCCTTTTTCAGGGGAGACATTCTTTATTTCTTAAGAAATGGTATATATACCATTTTCTTCTTGCTTTCCGCCGCCGCTTCCTGTATAATGGTCTTACATCAATCCCCCACGGGGAAGGAAAGGAAGGATAACACATGAAAACCCACTTGAGAAGACTGCTGATGTGCTGTCTTCTGCTGCTCATCCTCCCGATGGCTGCCTTTGCGGAGGAAAACGAATTGCCTGTGGAATGGGTTCGCTATGGCCACGGCCTGCCGAACCCCGCGTCTGTGGACGCCCACGAGCTGACCGAAGAAGCCATTACCCTTGAGGGCGTCGCCTACGCGCCCAAGCTGGAAAATGGCCGTGTCTATGTCCGTCTGGAAGACCTTGCCGCCGCCAAGCTGGTGCGGGAAAACGGCGACGCGCTCCAGACGCTGGGTCTGGCCGTGTCCGATCTGCAAATCGAAAACGGGCAGCTGAAAGCCCCGGGCAAGGAGGAAGCCCTCGCCCAGTTCCTCAGCACCGCCGGTGTCGGGGTCTCGCTGAACGATTCCTTTACGCTGGCAAACGCCGGGGAAGGAAAGCTCATCATCCGCATTGCGGGCTTTGCGGCGAAGGACAGCACTGACGCCGCTCCCGCAGCCGGTGACGGTGAGGTGGCGGTTGAAGCAAAGGGCGCGAGCCATCTGGATCCCTACGAGGATTCCGCCATCCCACGCCCCTCGGTAACAACGGTTCACGTATATTATGTGGGTGCCACGTCCTATCCGGTCGACTCGGCCGCTCCGGGAGACAATCAGGAGCAGCCTCCCCTTGGCCGGGTCACGGTTTCGACCTTCCTCATTGGCGTTGCCTACAGCCAGGAGGATCTTGACAACGGCGTGAGCTATTATCTGACGCTGGATAGTGAAGACCCCAGCAGTGCGCTGAGCTTTGATATCAGGGACGAAAACCATACTTCGCTCACCCCCGGAACGACCTACAAAGCACTGGATGCCGCCGAGAAGACCACGAACGCTGCGCACAGTGATACCTCAATAAACGTGGCGGGGCACAGCGAAGAAGCGGCTAAGATGTTCCCCACCATCCGTCTTTCCTCGGATCCCGACGGAAAGGACATCGTCAAGAACATCCGCTTCGAGAACAAGACCCCGGAGGGTACGGAATTCGTGGAGCAGGGCGATAACGGCCATACCCCCACCGAAAATCCACCGGCGGGTTATCATCACGACCCGAATCGGGACAAAGGGCGTGCCACTGCCTACGCGCCGGACAGCATCACCACGGTCACGACGAACCCGGGCGACCCCACGGACGTCGTTATCGAGATTCGGGACGTGGTCTATGTAGGCGATCTGAAGCCCTCCGCCTGGTAAGCGCCGCCGGCTCTCGCCGATTTAATCAGAGGTTCCATAGTATAAAAAGCCGCCCCGCCGGGCGGCTTTTTCCTGTTCCGAAAAAAATTTTTGCCCAAAATGTGACGTTTGTGTGGTAAAAACTTATTATCAGGGTGAAGGACAAAAAGAAAGGAAGTGACCCTCAAATGGAAGACGCAAAAATCCTCGACCTGTATTTTGCCCGGGACGAGGACGCCATAAGGGAAACGGATACAGCCTACGGCAAACGGCTGCACGCACTGGCAAAGAATATCCTGCAAAACCGGGAGGATGCCGAGGAAAGCGTCAACGACACCTATGCCGAAGTCTGGAAAAGCATCCCGCCCCGGCGTCCCAAACATTTCTTTGCGTTTCTGGCCTCGATCTGCCGTCACCTCTCCCTGAACCGCGTGGACTGGAAGCAGGCCGCCAAGCGCCGCGCCCAGATCGTTCCCCTCACCGAGGAAATGGAAAACTGCATCCCAGATACCGTTCACGAGCGGCAGATGGAGGCAAAGGAGCTGGGCAGGCTGCTGGACTTATTTCTGGAAAGTCTGCCAAAGGACAGTCGCCTGATTTTCCTGCGGCGGTACTGGTATGTTGACTCCGTCCCCGAGATCGCCGCCCGATACGGCATGACGGAAAGCAAGGTCAAAATGCAGTTGAGCCGGACAAAAGAGAAGCTCCGCTTATTTCTGGAACAGGAGGGAATTTACGTATGAACGGACAGGAAATCTTTTTGGGGCTGAGCTACATCAGCCGGAAGTACATTGAAGAAGCGGAGACAGAAACCGTCTCCGGCGGCACCAGCAAAGCCCACCGCATCCGCAGACCCTTTCTGCTGGCGGCGGTGATCGCCCTTGCGCTGCTGCTGGTGGGTTGTGCGGTGGTCTACGTTCTCAGAATGCAGAGCCTGAAAGTGGGGGAGTTCAGCTTCTACATTCCCACGGAGTATGACGAGAACGGCGAAGTCATTCCCATGGCGAGCCATGAGCCGATCACATTGCTTTCCCGGCAGGGAACCAATATGGAAGCGCTCAAAGAATGGATAGCCTTCAAGAACTCATACGATCAGGATTCGACGGTCATGATTGAGTCGGATTTGGCCATGAAATCCGGTCATCCATGGGACATCCCGGAAAACTATTACTTCACCTACGACTGCTACAGCCCGGAAATGGTGGACAAACTGAACGAAATCGTGGAAAAATACGATTTGAAGCTGCTGTCCACCATCATTCAACTGGATCGGTATGAAGGGAGCGTTCCGCTCGATTCTCTCGGCCTGACAGGGCTAACCTACGATGAACCCAATGTTCAGGTGGAATACGAGGGCGGCAGCTTTCATCTGGAGGGCACCTTCCACATGGATATGCGCATCACCGGGGATTTTGGAGACTGGAAATGGGAGAAAAGCTGGGTATCCGTCCGGTATTCTTTGAAAGACTATTTTGACCCCAGCACCGGCGCCATGCTGGAATCCAAGGACTATGACGAGTGGGACTATACCCGCCGGGACGGGAAAACGGTTTTGCTGGTGCTGAACGAGGACACCGCCGAGATTTTCGCGGACTTGCCGGACGCGTTCATCACGATCGACCTGGATTCCAAAATACTGGTGGACGGCAAGGAGGTCCCGATGACCCGGGCGGCGCTGGAACAGCTTGCGGAGTTGTTTGACCTGTCCATCCAGCCCCACCCCACGACCATGGAGCAGGTGGAGAAATACAAGGCGGACGCCAAGGCCGCCTACGAAGCGGAAAGAGCGGCTGAACGTGCCGAGCACGAGGAAAAATACGCCTTAGGCTATCAGGCGTTTGTGAACTATCGTCTGGAAAAGGTGCATACGCCGGAATCCCTTTCCTACATTCTGTATGACCTGAACGGAGACGGTGTTGACGAGCTGATCATCAACGGCTGGGACATTCTCTCCATGAAGGACGGGGAATCTTACCGCTATTTCAATTTGAACGAAGCCGTCCTGATAGCGGGGAAGTTTGTTCCATGCGAAAGGGGCGTTTTTGAGGTGTATACGAGTCTGGATATTTTCCAGATGTTCCAGTACAATTACTATCAGGCAAATCCGGAAAGCGCGGAATTCCTGACCGGGGTCGTCCACGATACGATAAAGGACAAATGGTACAGAAGTCTGGATGGCAGCACCGAAAACATACAGCCTATTTCGGAAGCGGAAGCCAGAAGCATCATGGACGCCCATCCACAGGAGGAAATGCAGTGGCTGCCGCTGGTGAAATTTGGTCAGCCCTATACCTATGTCGCCTACTCTGACCCCTACGCGGCGTATATTGCGAATGTTCTGGATCGTTTCAGCAATGGGGAAGACTTTACGTACACCCTCATGGATCTGAACGGGGACGTGGTTCAGGAATTGATTACAAAAGAGCCGGACAGCACAGATATGCAGATTTTCACAATTCTGGATGGAGAGCTGAAAGAATATGCGGACGACATCTCCTACATCTGCGAGGGCAATATTCTGGAGGAGTGCGAAATACGTGAGGATAAGGAAGACCGGTATTATGGTTTCTACCGCTGCGGCGCGGAAGAGGCCGAGTTCATTGAAAAAGTCGTCCGCGACCCTTACACCCTGTATTGGGGTCACGCGCTGGCCGGACAGGATGGAAAAACCATACGGGAAGATCAGGCTTGGGAGATCATCAATTCATATAAGCACATCGATCTGACCATGAAATCCTTCACGGAATATCCCCTGCGGTGACGCAAAAGAGCTGACTGGCAAATGGGGGTACAGTTCAAATCCGCTGTGCCTATATCATTGAATGCAAGCACTCCTTGCCTCTCCCTATGGGAGCGGTGGCTGAGCGAAGTAAACTGTACCCGCATATTGGCATGAGAAATGGAGCGCATCTGTACCGATGCGCTCCATTCGCTGTTTTACGGCCACCCATGAAAGCCGGGGCGGATGGCCTTTTTCATTCGTATTCCTTATGATATTTCCGCTGCGCCCTCACCCATCGCCCGTTCATGCGATAGAAGGGGGCAGGCGCGTCGAACTCCGTGTCGTCGATGGTCATGTCGGCGCGGATGGCGCTGTCATAAGCCGATTTTCCCAGAAACGGGATGGGCAGTCTGGCATACCAGGTCAGAAACCGGGCGTGAAAGCGCACCTCGGCGGCGAAGGAGTGAACGGAGACGTTCGCCGCATGGGTCGCCAGAATCGCCCGTTTTTCGTAGACGGACAGGCTGTCCGGATTCTGGATGTAGATTTTCTCATGGTCGCAGACCGTATGGCCTGCGGCCTTGTTGTTTTCCTCAAGGAAACGGGGGATTCTCCCCGCCCAGCCATGGAAGCCGGCGGCTGCGCTTTTCCTGTAAATTTCCGCGTAGTGTTCGGGGACGTCGATGCAGCCCTCCCCCGCGAAGGAGGCGATATGCCGGACGTACAGCTCCGCAATGAGATACGACCCCTCCGCCTTCGGGCTGAGAAAATAGGCTTTCAGCGTCCTGTCGTGCCTCTGTCCCCGTGCCGCCACGACCCGGTTGATCTCCTGATTCAGCCGCTTGCGGCCCGCCATGGTCGGCTCCGAAAGGCAATGCGCCAGCACGTCCGTGTCAAAAGCGATGAAGGAAACGGTCACGCCGGGGGTATCCCCGTCCGCGATCAGGCCGTTCTTGGCATCAAACTCCTGCTCTCTCAGCTTGAACAGGCTGTAGACGTACCCGCCCTTCCGGGGAACGGCGTAGCAGTACCAGTCGTCGAAAAATTTGTCACAGTCCCGCAGCTCGTCCCGATCGTTGGGAAAGGTCGTAATGCCCTGCCCCACGAGGATATCCGCAAGAGATTTTGCCGCCGCGTAAAATCCGTCGGACGCGGCGCGTATCTCCCCGGCGTCCAGACAGCCCCGGCGCATCAGCTCCCGGAAAAAGGGCGGGACGGGCTTTTCCTTCACGGCGGCTCCCGTTATCGATTCCAGTTCCATACCCTAATCCTTCGCCCAGCCGTAGGCGCACTTGAGCGCCTTGTTCCAGCCGCGAATGCGCTTGTCCCGTTCCTCTGCCCCGATGTTCGGCGCGAAGGTGCGGTCAATCGCCCAGTTTTTCACCACGTCTTCCTTGCTTGCCCAGTACCCCACCGCAAGCCCGGCCAGATACGCCGCGCCCATGGCGGTTGTCTCCACGCAGCGGGGGCGCTGCACCGGCGCGTTGATGATATCCGCCTGCGTCTGCATGAGATAATTGTTGGCGCATGCGCCGCCGTCCACCTTCAGCGCCGCCAGACGGATGCCGGAATCGGCCTCCATGGCTCGCAGAACGTCATTGGTCTGGTAGCACAGGCTGTCCAAGGTCGCGCGGATGATGTGATATTTGTTGACGCCCCGGGTCAGTCCCACGATGATTCCCCGGGCGTACTGATCCCAATGGGGTGCGCCCAGACCGGTGAACGCCGGGACGACGTAGCAGCCGTTGGTATCGGGCACCTTGGTCGCCATGTACTCCGAGTCGGGGGAGGAATCAATGAGCCGCATCTCGTCCCGCAGCCACTGAATTGCCGCCCCCGCCACAAAAATCGAGCCTTCCAGCGCGTAGGTGACCTGTCCGTTCAAGCCCCATGCAATCGTCGTGACCAGCCCGTTTTCGCTGAACACGGGCTTATCCCCGGTGTTCATCAGCATAAAGCAGCCGGTGCCGTAGGTGTTTTTGGCCTCTCCGGGCCGGAAGCAGGTCTGGCCGAACAGCGCCGCCTGCTGGTCTCCCGCCGCCCCCGCGATGGGGATGGGCGCGCCAAAATACTGCGCCAGCGCCTCGCCGTAAATACAGCTGCTGGGATTGACCTCCGGGAGCATACACTTGGGGATGTCCAATTCTGCCAGAATTTCATCGTCCCAGCGAAGGGTGTTGATGTTGAACAGCATGGTGCGGGAAGCGTTGGAATAGTCCGTCACGTGGGCTTTGCCGCCGGTGAGCTTCCAGATCAGCCACGTCTCCACGGTGCCGAACAGCAGCTCGCCCCGCTCCGCCCGCGCCCGGACGCCCGGCACGTTCTCCAGAATCCAGCGCAGCTTGGTGCCGGAAAAATAGGCGTCGATGACCAGACCGGTCTTGCCCCGGAATTCCTCCACCAGCCCTTTTTCCTTCAGCTCGTCGCAATACGCACTGGTGCGGCGGCACTGCCAGACGATGGCGCGGCACACCGGCTCGCCGGTTTTTCTGTCCCAGACGATGGTGGTCTCCCGCTGGTTGGTGATGCCGATGGCGGCAATGTCGGCGGCGGTCGCCCCGATGTTCGCCATAGCCCGCTGGGCGACCTCTATCTGGGTAGACCAGATCTCGTTGGCATCATGCTCCACCCAGCCGGGCTGGGGGAAATACTGGGTGAATTCCTTCTGGGCGACGGAACACATTTCTCCCTGCTCGTTGAACAGGATGCAGCGGTTGGACGTGGTGCCGGCATCCAGCGCCATGATGTATTTTGCCATTTGGGGCTCCTCCTGAAAGCAAGATGAAAAGGCGGGCTGACGCCCGCCTTTCAGAATCGTTTGTCTATCCGGTCATTTTACACCATGTCCTTCGTTTTTGCAACGCCTGCCCGGGAAGTGACGCTTAAAATCTCCCAAAAGCATAAACGTCTTGTTTCCTTTTTGTCGGATATGTCAATTCTCCGCACCGTCAGCGTCCGGGGTCTGCTTCGTGTAATACTGCGCCTGCGCGTGCCAAAGTTCGGCATACTTCCCCGTCTCCTGCGCCAGAAGCGCCTGATGTGTCCCCTGCTGGATCACCTGACCGCCGCTGAACACGGCGATTTCGTCGCAGAACCGGCAGGACGACAGCCGGTGGCTGATGTAGATGGCCGTGCGGTCGCCGGAAATGGCGTTGAACTTCTCGTAGATCTCCGCCTCGGCAATGGGGTCAAGAGCAGCGGTGGGTTCGTCCAGAATGATGAAGGGCGCGTCCTTGTAAAGTGCCCGGGCAATGGCGATCTTCTGCGCCTCGCCGCCGGAAACCTCCACGCCGTCCTCGGCAAAATCCTTGTAAAGCATGGTGTCCAGCCCCTTGGGCATGGCCGCCAGCCGGTCGCCGAAGCCCGCGTCCATAAGGGCTTTCGTCGCCCGCGCCCGGTCGTACTTGGCGCTGCCCGCCACATTTTCTCCCAACGGCTGGGACAGGAGCTGGAAGTCCTGAAACACCACGGAGAAAATCTGCATATAGTCCTGATAGTTATACTTGCGGATGTCGATGCCATTCAGGAGAATTTCTCCCTCCTGCGGGTCGTACAGGCGGCACAAAAGCTTAATAAAGGTGGTCTTGCCGCTGCCATTTTCGCCAACGATTGCCAGCCGCTTGCCGACCTTGAACTTCATGGACACATTCTTCAGCGCCCAATCCACCCGGCCGGGGTAGCGGAAAGACACGTTGCGGAACTCCACCTCGTACTGCCGGTCGGCGCGCTTCTCCGTGGTCAGGCTGCCCTGATACATGGAATTGGGGATATCCAGAAATTGGAAGGTTGCGTCCAGATAACCCGCGTTGGTTTTCAGATTGCCGAGCTGTGCGGTCAGCTTGAAAATGCTGTCTGCCATGGCGGTGGCCGCGCCCACATACTGAGTCACGCTGCCCACGTCAAACGCGCCGCCCCACGCCTTCAGGCAGGTGAACACGTAGACAAAGCCGGTGATCAGCGCCACGACCCCTGTACCCAGCGCGGAATAACCGCCTATGGGTCCCAGCGCAAGCTTCCCGATTTTCCCGGTGGCGCCAAAGGCTGAGTCGCCGTTCCAGTAAAACGCCACCAGATTCTGCTGGTTATACATCCGGATGTCCGCGCCCCGTCCCTTGTGTTCGCCGATAAAACCGAAGAATGAGAATACGCGGTTACTCAAAGTCGCTTCCTCCGCCACACAGCTCCAGTAGGAGGTGGCCTTTTCCTCAAGCCTCCCCGCCAGAATGCTGATCAGGATCATGACGCCTGCCAGAATCAGAATGAACAGAGGATTGTTCAAAGCGGTCAGCTTCCCGGCGGATTCCGGCACCGGGGAGGTGAACAGCGTAACCGTCAGCGCAATGCCGCTTAAAATGCCGATGAGGCTTTTCAGTGTGCGCTCATACATCTCCGGAACCTGCATCAGGCCAAAGCTTGACCAGTTCTCGTTCTGGGCGATCTGCGCCCGCAGGTCGCGGGTCTCCTGCTTGTCCACGTCCGCATAATCCATTGAGAAGAACTTCCGGCAAAACAGCGTCTCTTTTCTGCCGTACAGATCGTCCAGCATAGTCTCCGTCCGCTGGAACAGCACCGCCTTCGCGACGGCGCACAGTCCGGTACACAGCACCCCGGCGATGACCCAATTCCGAAGCACATCCGGCCTACGGAGCAGCGCCAGCTCCTTCAGGATCTGGGCGGAGAAGAACACCGTCACATAGGGCAGAATTGCGCCCACGACGGTATACAGCGTCGCCGCCGGGAAAAATCTGCGGCTGACTCCGTGCAGCGCCTTTGCCGCACGGAAATGAACGGACAGAGCGTGCCTGAAACTCATTTTCTTTTTCATAATCAGAACGCCTTCCCTTCCTGATAATAGCGGCTCTGGACTTCAAAGAGCTTGGCATACGCCCCGCCCCTCGCCAGCAGCTGATCGTGAGTACCTTCCTCGGTGATATGGCCGTCCGCCACGAAGATGATGCGGTCACAGAACCGCGTGGACGCCAGCCGGTGAGAGATGAACAGAGAGGTCTTCCCCGCCGTCATATCCTTGTACTTCTGATAGATGTCGTTTTCCGCCAGAGGGTCGAGTGCGGCGGTGGGTTCGTCCAGCAACAGGATAGCGCCGTCCTTGTACAGCGCCCGCGCCAGCATCAGCCGCTGGGTCTGGCCGCCGGAGAACAGCACGCCGTCCAGATAGACCTGCCTGCCCACATGGGTGTCCAGCCCTTTGGGCAGCTTCTGAATGGTCTCCGTCAAGCCCGCCTTTTCGATGCAGTCCCAGAGCTTTTTCGTGTCGATATTCTCATTGGTCTGGGCAATATTCTCCGCCACGGTCACGTCCAGAATGGAGAATTCCTGAAATACGGCGCTGAACAGCCCGTAGTATTCCCGGCGGTTAAAGTCCCTTACGTCCACGCCGTTCAGCAGCACCCGCCCCTCGGTGGGATCGAACAGGCCGCACAAAAGCTTTACAAGGGTGGTCTTGCCCGCGCCGTTCAGTCCCACGATGGCCAGCTTTTCCCCGGGACGCACCGTCAGGTCAAGGTCGTGGATGGTATCCTCCTCCGCGCCGGGGTAGCGGAAGGACACATGCTCCAGCTCCAGTTCGTAGGCATCCGCCTTGGGAATCGCCGTCCCACCCTCGAACCGGAACGGCTCCGGATATTCCAGAAATTCCCGCACCTGAGAAAGGTCAAGGCTTTCCTCATGCAGCTTCTCCGCCGCCTGCAAAATGCCCATGACCCATGTGGTGAAGGTGGACACCGCAGTAAAATACAGGATAAACTCCGGCACACTCAGAGAATCCCGAAGCGCCAGATGGAGGAGGTACGCGTAGGCAATGCCGTTCCGCGCCATGGTGAGCAGCGCTTCGGTGACATCCGCCAGCAGCTTGATCTTCTCGCAGCGAAGCCGGAAGTCCAGATATACGTTGTGAATGCGGTCAAGCAGTTCGTTCAGCCAGTTTTGCAGGCCGAAAATCCGGATATCCTTCGCCAGCTCCACGGATTCCGCTTTTTTCCGGATGTAGGACTTCTTCGCGTAAAACGTCTCTTCCGCATCCCGGTGCCGGAAAATCCAGTTGCTGGAATACCGGGACACCAGAAATCCCACCACGCAGGTCGCGGCGATCACCACCAGCAGCATCCAATTCAGGCGGGACAGGATGGCAAGGTACACCAGGAAACCGCCCACGTTCTGCAGCAGCACCGTCAGGGTTTTCCAAATGTTTTCCGCCGCTTCAGTGTTGCCCTGCACACTGTGGTGCGCCTTTTCCTTGAGCTTGATGAACTTCACGTCCAGCGTATTGGGAAAAGAGGTCATATTGCATTTTCTGGCGATCATGCCGACGATGTTGGAGCGCACATCCACCCTGGGGTACATGGAGATCTCCCGCAAATATTCCTTCAGGCCCATGGTCAGAAACAGCGCCAGCGTAAACAGTCCGATGGTACCCAGCAGCTCGCCCACGGGGGCATGGCGCTCTACGCAGCTTAATATCTCCGGCGCAACGTACAGCTGCGTCAGGTTGTACAGCACTTCCAGCGCCGCCATGGCGACGCAGATAAACAGAACCCGTTTTCTGACCTTCCATGCGATCTTCACCATCCATCCCACGTTCTGGGCGGCGTTGTATTTTGGCTTTATTCTGTCTTTCATTTTTTCTCACCTCGTGAGCATACTCTATCACAAAAAGACGTCCCCGGAAGATTCTGGGGACGAATTGCTTATTTTGGGTGACGAACTGCATTTTGGGGGTTTCCTCATACTGAACTTCAATTAAAATCTTTAGAAAAGATTTTAATTGCCCGAAGGGCATGAAGTTCATATGAGACTTGTTTTGTGATTTCTTTCCTTATAAATCACAAAACAGGCAGCGCCGTCAGGCGATGCCTTCCTGATTAAAATCAAAGATTTTAATCAGGAAATAG
>JABLTQ010055117.1_pt1 | contig 15552 bp, 13 predicted proteins | sample 7160101 | NCBI WGS metagenome assembly JABLTQ01 (sample SAMN14651228, study PRJNA627086) | human gut metagenome | isolation source: feces | host: Homo sapiens
CGGGAAGTCGTGCCACGCAAGCGCGTACCGGATCTCGCGCAGGCAGGCGGGCAGATCCCCTGCCCAGAACGCGGGCTCGAACGCGGTGATGACGTGGAACATGGCCGCGGGGAACGGCAGGGCGGGGAACGCGCCCCGGCAAATATGGACCCTGCCCCGGGCCACGTCATGGCGGTTGCGCACTGTGGCCGCCGATACGGCCGCAGCGCTGGCGGCCACGCCGTAGACGGCCCCCGAATACAGGGCCAGCTGGGCCAGGGCATGACCGCCACCGCCCAGGTCCAGGACCACGTCGCACGTCCGCAGCCGCAGGGAACGTACGACTTCCCGCTGCACGGCAGCGTGCCCCCCCTGTTTCAGGTACAGGGAAAGATGCCCCCAGACGTCACCGGGATGGATGATATGCTGCCAGAGATCCATGCTTTTCTCCTTGCATGCGGCCGCCCCCAGAAAAGACTTGCCTTGCATGCCCTCTCCGTATATCTTAATTGAAAATGAAATTCAATTTATTTAAAAGGACCCCTGCATGAGACCCAGCCATGTCTGTGAGGCGCTGCACCATCTGGTGCGTATCCGGCAACCCGTATTCCTCTGGGGGCCGCCCGGTGTGGGCAAGAGCCGGCTGGTGGCCGACGTGGCCCGCCGCCAGGGCCGCAAGCTCTACGACCTGCGCGCCGTGCTGCTGGACCCGGTGGACCTGCGCGGCCTGCCCCGCATCAGCGACGACGGCATCACCTCCTGGTGCGTGCCGGAATTCCTGCCCCATCCGCAGGACACGGAAGAAGGCATCCTTTTCCTGGACGAGCTCAACGCCGCGCCCCCGCTGGTACAGGCCGCCTGCTACCAACTCATCCTCGACCGGCGCGTGGGCCAGTACCGCCTGCCCGACGGCTGGGCCGTGGTGGCCGCGGGCAACCGCGAGAGCGACCGGGCCGTGACCTACCGCATGCCCTCGGCCCTGGCCAACCGCATGGTGCATCTGGATGTGGAATGCCATATCGACGACTGGCTGGACTGGGCCCGTGCCAACGGCATCCGCGAGGACATCCAGGCCTTTTTGCGCTTCCGGCCGCGCCTGCTGCATGATTTCGATCCCCGCTCGTCGGACAGGGCCTTCGCCTCGCCGCGCTCCTGGGAGTTCGCCTCCCGCATCCTCGATGCCGCTCCGGAAGGGCCGCTGGAAGAAGAGCTTCTGGCCGGGACCATAGGTCAGGCGGCCGCGGCGGAACTGAGCGGCTTTTTGCGGGAATGGCGCCACCTGCCCAGCGTGGAGAGCGTCCTCAGCGCTCCCGAGGAAGCCCCCGTGCCCGCTGACCCGGCCTCCCTCTATGCCCTGTGCGAGGCCCTGGCCCTGCGCACAGCGCCCGCCACCATGGGGGCCCTGGCCGCCTATGCCGGCCGTCTGCCCGCCGAATTCGGCGTGCTGCTCATGCGCGATGCCGTCCGCCAGGATCCCGCCGTGGTGGAGAGCGAGCCCTTTGCCCGCTGGGCCCGCGACAACGCCGAGGTCCTGATGTGAACAGGGACGATCTTCCTGCCCTGCCCCGTGCCCCCCTCTCCCGGGGCGTGCGTGTCCCCTCCTCCGTCAGCTGCCGGGGTACCGTCCCGACGGCCGGAGACACCCGCTCCTCACCAGACGCCGCGGTATGCCCGCCTTCCCCGGAAACGCCCGGGACAACAGGGCAGGACTACCGGCCGGGACGCCCGTCCGCACCACAGGCTATGCGCCACAGCCTTGCGGCGGACGTTCCGGCCACCCCCCTGGAACAGCGCGCCCTCACGGCCATGATCCGGGCCCGGGCAGAACTGGTGCTCCGGCAGCCCTTTTTCGGCTCCCTGGCCCTGCACCTGGCCCTGAAGCCGGACAGCACCTGCCGCCACCTCTGGACCGACGGCCGCACGCTGGGCTTCAACCCTGCCTGGGCGGCCACCCTGCCCCACGAACGTCTTGTGGGGGCCCAGGCCCACGAGGTCATGCATCTGGCCTGCGCCCACCATGTCCGGCGCGGCGGGCGCGATGCCCGGATCTGGAACGAGGCCTGCGACGTGGTGGTGGATGCCCTGCTGCTCGGCGCCGGCTTCCGGTTGCCGCAGGGCCATCTGGAACATCCCGAATACGCGGGGCTCAGCGTGGACGAGGTCTATGGCCGTCTTGCCTCCCTGCAGGACACGCCCCTGCACGGCGGCGCGCAACAGCAGACCGCCGGACGCAGCCCCCGGGAAAAAGGCTCCGGCCAGCAGGAGCATGACGGCCAGGAACGGCAGGACGCCCCCGCGGCCGCATCTTCCCGTGAAGGAGAGACTGACGAGGCAGCGTCCCCTGAAGCCGCGGGCACCGCCCGCCCTGCCGGGGACAAGCCGGAAAAAGAACAGCCTGTCCCGTATTTTTCCGGTGAGGTCCGCGACCACCCCCTGCTGGAGGACGGCCAGGGGGACGCGCGCCACAAGGCGGAACAGGAGGCCGAACTGCGTCTGGAGCAGGCCCTGCAACGGGCGCGGCACATGGGGCGCGAGCCTGCGGGTTTCAGCCGCCTGTTGCGCGGCGGCCGCCACGACGGCGGTACGGACTGGCGCGGCCTGTTGCGCCGCTTTCTGGAAAATTGCGCCCTCAACGACTACACCTGGAACGCGCCCAACCGGCGTTACCTGCATCACGGCATCTACCTGCCCGGACGGCAGGAGCAGCGCATCCCGCAGCTGGCCGTGGCCGTGGACTGCTCGGGCTCGGTGGACGATGCCGCCCTGTCCCTGTTCTGCGAGGAACTCTCGTCCATCCTCGCGGCCTACGAGACGGAGCTGGTGGTCATCTTCCACGACAGCCGCGTGCAGGCCGTGCAGACCTTCCGGCGGCAGGATCTGCCCCTGCATCTGAGCCCCGTGGGCGGCGGCGGTACGGACTTCAGGCCCGTGGGCCGCTGGCTGGACGACAACGGCCTGCGTCCGGCCTGTCTGCTCTGGTTCACGGATCTGGAATGCTCGTCCTTCCCCGACGAGCCCGCCTGCCCCCTGCTCTGGGCCGTCTGGGGACAGGGAGGGGAACAGCCCCCCTTCGGCGAGCTGCTGCGCCTGCCCGCCGGGGCCTGACCATCAAGGAGCCTGTATGCGGATCACCTGGAAAATAGAAAAAAAGCGCGGCAACCTGCGCCCTGTCCTGACCTATACCGTCACCCTGGAAGACTTCGAACGCCAGCTGGCCACGCCGCCGCTGAGCATCACCTCGCTCATCCCCGAACCGCCGGAATCCTGGCAGGAACACTGCTGGCCCGGGCAGCACGAACGGGCCGGGCAGGACAGCACAGGAGACCAACCGTGCTACCAGCTCTCCATCCCGTCCCACAAGGGACGGCACGGCAGCCAGAGCCTGCGCCTGCCCTGGCGCGAGGACAACAGCTATCCCGAGGTGGAGGCATCCTTCCGCCTGCTGCGCGAAGCCTTTGAAAAAGAACTGGAACGGGCCGGGGCCAGCCGCCCCATGCATGAGGAAAACAGCCTGGAGCTCGGCGGCACGGCCCTGCGCTCCGTGGCTCCGGCCATCCTCGGCCAGCGTTTCCTGGAAGCCGTGGGCAAGGCCTAGGCTTTTTTGACACTTCTCCTGCCCGGAAGGGCAAAACCGCGCCAAAAGGAAAAGGCCTTCCCCCGGGAAGGCCTTTCTCATGCCGTCAACGTCCGGCAGATCTCACAGGGCCGGCCGCCATGCCGTCCCCCCTGGGCAAGCGGGCTGGCAAAAAGCCTGTGGCTCTTCCCCCGCCCTGCGGCAGGACGGCCTGAGCCCTGTCGGCTCAAGTCCTCACAGCGCGTCCCCGGCCGCCGCGTCTTCGGTGAGCATGTCACGCAGGCGGCGTGCGGCCAGGCTCAGGGTGTGGCCGTCGTATTCCAGCAGGCTGATGCTGCGCGGTGGCAGGGCCTCCGTGAGGCGCAGGGCGAACACCTCCCCGGCGGCCAGAGCCTCCCTGGCGGCCATTTCCGGCAAAAAACCGATGCCCAGGCCGTGCCGGGCCAGATCCAGCACCAGGCCCGTGGTGTCCGGCTCCATGGCCGGGGCAAAATCCACGCCCCGCGCCTTGCACAGGCCTTCCAGGAATTCGAAGGTGAGGCTGCCCTGCTTGTGGCAGATGCAGGGATGCCGCATCACTTCATCCAGGGCCACGTCCCTGCCGCGCAGCTGCCCGAAGGCCGGCGAGGCCACGAAGATGTCCCGCAACGGGCACAGGCGCGTCTCCTTCAGGGCCCGGAAACCGCCGCCGGGCACGGCAGCCACGGCAAAGTCGATGGCTCCGGACTTGATCTCCTCGATGGCTTGCCTGGACGTACCCCCGTACAGCCGGAGCCGCACCCCCGGGTACAGGGCATGGAAGCGGTCCAGCCGCGGCAGCAGCCAGTGGCGCAGGGGCGTCTCGCTGGCTCCCAGGGCGATGCTGCCCGATTGCAGGCCCACGGCCTGTTCCAGCTCTTCCCGGCCCCGGCGGAACTGCTCGCAGCCCGCCTCCACATGGGCGTAAAACAGGCGGCCTTCAGGCGTGAGCTCCACGCCGCGCCGGTTGCGGATGAACAGGCGGCAGCCCAGCTCGCCTTCCAGCGCCGCCATGGAGCGCGACACCGCGGGCTGGCTGGTGAACAGCATGGCCGCCGCGCGGCTGAAATTGCGGCAGCGCGCCACCTGATAGAATATCCGGCAAAGCTCCCAGTTCAGCTCCACATCACACTCCTGTCATGCGTTTTTGATATAGCTATGATACCAATTAAGCATTTTACCGTATCAGGAGCCCCTGCTATAGGCAAGCGCAACACATTTGTGCAACAGTTTTCCAACCAGGGACCTTAAACGATGAACCGCGGATACATTTTCATCTTCCTTGCCACCATCTTTTTCAGCTCCATGGAAGTGGCCCTGAAGACCGTGGCCCATGATTTCAACCCCATGCAGCTCAACTGCACCCGCTTCCTCGTGGGCGGCCTGCTGCTCATCCCCTTTGCCCTGCGCGGCCTGCGCCAGCACGGGGCAAAGATCACCGCCGCCGCATGGAAAGGCTTTGCCTGGCTCGGCTTCGTGGGCCTGGTGGTGAGCATGATGTTCTACCAGATGTCCATCCTCTACGCCCCGGCCTCGGTGGTCAGCGTACTGTTCAGCTGCAACCCCGTGCTGGTGCTGGCCTTCGCCTATCTCATCCTGCGCGCCGACATCCGGCCCCAGCACATCACCGCCCTGGTCATGGAAGTGGTGGCCGCCCTCGTCATCATCGACCCGCTGCACACCACGCTCGATCCCGTGGGCATCACGCTGGTGCTGCTCTCGGCCGCCACCTTCGCCCTTTATGCCGTGCTGGGCAAAAAGCAGTGCGCCCGGTACTCCGGCGTGGCCGTCACCTGCTTCAGCTGTCTGGCCGCCAGCGTCGAGATGATCGTCCTCATGCTCATCAGCCACATCCCCGCCGTGGCCGATGCCCTGCAGGCCGCCGGTCTGCCCATGTTCGCCGCCATGCCCTTCTTCAGCGGCTACACCACGGGCAACCTTCTCAACGTGCTCTATATCTGCGTTTTCGTCACCGCGGGCGGCTATGCCTGCTACTTCATGGGCATGGAAGCCACCTCCGCCATGCAGGGGTCGCTGGTCTTCTTCTTCAAGCCCGTGCTGGCGCCCATCCTTGCCATGCTGATCCTTGGCGAGGAGATCCCCTGGAACATGTGGGCCGGCATCGGCCTCATGCTGGTGGCCTCCGTGGTCTCCATGATCCCCACCTGGGAAACGATCCTGGCCGTGCGCCCCTTCCTTGTCGACCGGATCCTGCACCACCAGCACTGATCCTGCGGGGGCGCCCCTCCTCCTTCCCCCGCCGGCATCCGGCCCGGGCCAGAAGACCGGACATGAAAAAAAGGACGCTGTACAGCGTCCTTTTTTTCATGCTTGCCCGGCCGGCCTGCCGGCAGCTTTCTTTCCTGGTATGCATCAACTCCAGCCGGCGACCACGGCAAGCCCTGTCCCGGGACAGGAAAAGAGGATCAGACGGCTGGGGCTCAGGCCCGGCCTTCCTGCCGTTCACGCCAGCGCACGATGTCCGCCACGGCCAGCAGGGGCAGGTCGTTGGCACGGGCAAAGTCCGCCACCTGCGGCAGACGCGCCATGGTGCCGTCATCGTTGGTCAGCTCGCACAGCACACCGCAGGGCGGCAGGCCCGCCAGGGACATCAGGTCCACGGTGGCCTCGGTATGGCCGCGCCGTTCCAGCACGCCGCCGGGACGGGCCCGCAGCGGGAACACATGGCCGGGATGGCGCAGGTCCTGGGGGCGCGCGTCCTCGGCCACGGCGGCCTTGACGGTAGTCACCCTGTCGGCGGCGGAAACGCCGGTGGTCACGCCATCGGCGGCCTCGATGGAGATGGTGAAAGCGGTCTGCTGGGTATTGGTGTTGTGGGCCACCATGGGCGGCAGTCCCAGGCGGGTGGCGCGCTCGTCGGTGAGGCACAGGCACACGATGCCGCTGCAATGGCGGATGAGGCGGGCCATCTGCGCGTTGGTCAGGCTGTGGGCGGGATAGATGAGGTCGCCTTCGTTCTCGCGATCCTCGTCGTCCACCACCAGGACGCCCCGGCCCGCACGCACGGATGCCAGGGCGCGTTCCATACGCGTTTCCCAATCACCAAAAGAAGCCAGGATATCGGGGGACTGATGCATCATCGTCTCCTTGGTCGGCCCGGACGGGCCGGAAGATGTGCATCAGGGCACGGCTGCCATGCGCGCTGCGGGGCGGCCGACAAGACCGTCCTTCCTTGCGCCCTACACGGCAGAAAAACGAACCGTTCTCTTTCATCCGGACTGTTACCGTCGGCTCCGGGATCTCACCGGGATCTGCTGACCCGCACCACGTTGCATGGTGCGGCGCTCGCGGGCTCGTGCGGAAAACCGCCATCACCGCCGGTGGGGACTTGCACCCCGCCCTGAGAATGGAACCACCATACGCCCGCCTCCGGCGTTTGGCAATCCCCGACCATAAAAGGCGGATGACTTGCGGACAGGAGGAACAGGCCAAAGCGTATGGTCGAAGCGTATGGTGATACCTTTCCCCATTTTTGAAAAAAGTTTTCCACAGCATGTTGACAACTGGCCATCCCACCTTACCTCTATGGCAACAAGGAAAAATATCAGGAGGCATTGAAATGAGCCTTATCCGTGTATATCCCCAGCATTGGTTCTCTCCCCGCAACGCCCAGCAGTCCGAACAGGGCTTCCAGCCCCTGGACCGCCTGCATCACGATATCGACCGTCTGTTCAATGGTTTCTTCACGCCCGGCTGGCCGACCAGCCTGATGGACAAGCCGCAGGCCGACATCCGTCCCAGTCTGGACATCCACAGCGATGACAAGGCCTACACCATCCACATGGAAGTGCCCGGTGTGGATCCCGATGAAGTCAAGGTCGAAGTCCGTGACGGCATGCTGACCGTTGAAGGTGAAAAGAAGATGGAAAGCTGCGCCGCCCCTGCCGCCGAAGGCGAAAAGGCGGAAGCCAAGGAACCCGTCTGCCATGTGCAGGAACGCGTCTACGGCTCCTTCTGCCGCCAGATCGGCCTGGCTGAAGATGCTGATGTGGAAAACATCAGCGCCAGCCACAAGAACGGTGTGCTGACCATCGTCATCCCCCGCAAACAGCCTGAAGCCCCCGCCGCCCGTTCCATCACGGTGCAGAAACAGTAATCCCCCCTCTTGAAGGACCCTCCTCCGGCTCCCACTCCTCGGGGAGCCGGACCGCCCGCAACGGGCGGACTCCACGGCCTGCCGCGCCACGCGGCAGGCCGCTTTTTTTATGCGCGACCGGACAGCGGCCGTGGATCCCGCCCTCTCCGCACGGCGTTCCCGGGCAAGGCTGCCGGGAAGCGAGAGCCGCACGGCGCTCTGCCACACGCCCCGGCTTCGGGCAAAACGCCCCCGTACTTTCTCACCTCCCAGTCCATAAAAAAGCCTGCGCGCCCCGATCCCGCAGCATACGGTTCCCGGCAGGCAGCCTGCCCCACGACCGGTACCGCAAGGATACCCTCCCTTCCCCCGGTACGTCCCGGCTCCTCCACAGGGCAGGGATGCCCGCCTCCCCAAACAGGCCCGGCGTTTTCCACAGCACGGGCACGAAAAAAGGCGGCATCCCGCGCAGGGACACCGCCTTGTCAGCTTCGCTGTCCGGCTGTGGACTACTTCTTGCCCGCAGGCTCGATGACTTCCACGCCGTCCATGTAGGGCACCAGGGCCTTGGGCAGCACGATGCTGCCGTCCTTCTGCTGGCCGTTCTCCAGGATGGCAGCCATGGCGCGGCCCGTGGGCAGGCCGGAGCCGTTGAGGGTGTGGCAGTAGGTGCTCTTGCCGCCCTTGGGCTTGAAGCGGATGTCCGCACGGCGGGCCTGGAAATCGATGCAGTTGGAGCAGGAGGAGATCTCGCGGTAGGTGTTCTGGGCAGGCAGCCAGACTTCCAGATCGTAGGTCTTGGCGGAACCGAAGCCCATGTCGCCCGTGCACAGGGTGATGACGCGGTAGGGCAGCTCCAGCTTTTCCAGCAGGGTACGGGCATGGCCCACCATGATCTCCAGCTGGTTGAAGCTGTCGTCAGGATGGGCAAAGCGCACCATCTCCACCTTGGTGAACTGGTGCAGGCGGATCAGGCCGCGCGTGTCCTTGCCGGCGGCGCCGGCTTCGGAACGGAAGCAGGGCGTGGCGGCGCAGTAGGCGCGGGGCAGGTCGGCCTCGTCCAGCACCTCACCGGCGTGGATGTTGGTCAGGGGCACCTCGGCGGTGGGGATGAGGTAGTAGTCCCAGGCGGGCATCTTGAAGAGGTCTTCCTCGAACTTGGGCAGCTGGCCCGTCCCGGTCATGGTGGCACGGTTGACCATGAAGGGAGGACAGACTTCGATGTAGTCCTCGTGCTTCACATGCTGGTCCAGGAAAAAGTTGACCAGGGCGCGGTCCAGACGGGCGGCCCAGCCCATGTACAGGGCAAAACGGCTGCCGGCCAGACGGGTGGCGCGCTCGAAATCCAGGGCGGCGCCGCCCAGCTCCCAATGCTGGCGGATCCCGAAATCGAACTGGCGCGGCGTGCCCCAGCGGAGCACTTCCACGTTCTCGGTCTCGTCCTTGCCCACGGGCACGCTGGCGTCCGGGATGTTGGGCACGCCCATGAGCCAGTTTTCCACAGCGGCCTTGGCTTCGGCGGTCTGCACGTCCAGGGCCTTGATGCGGGCCGACAGGGCGCCCAGCTCTTCCATCATGTGGGAGGCGTCCCCGCCTTCGCGCTTGATCTGGGCCACCTGGCGGGAGGCGGCGTTCTGCTGCTGTTTCAGGCTTTCCACTTCGGCCAGCAACGCACGACGGCGGCCGTCCAGTTCGAGGAACTCATCCACTTTCAGCGGCGACTGCCGGTCGGCCAGGGCCTTGGCCAGCACTTCGGGCTGTTTTTGCACCAGTTTGAGGTCGATCATAAAAACTCCTGCATAGCATGCGCAATGTGGGGCCACGCTACCACGAGCCCCCAGACCTTGCAAGACAAGGGCATTGCGTATATAAAAAGTCTCAAAACTTTTTAAAACATCTTCCCTGCGAGACCTTGCCATGAAATCCGCCCGTATCACACGCCTCCTTCCCCTTGCGCTGGCGCTCATGCTGGCCATGTTCCTGACTGCCTGCGGTCCCAGCAACACCGTGCGTCTGCTTTCGCCCGCGCCCGCGGTCAATCCCGTGCTGCCCGCTCCCAACGCTCCGCGCGTGACCGTGGTGCCCTTCACCGACAACCGTCAGGACTCCACCAATCTCGGCGTGCGCCGTGACGGCAGCGCCTTCGTGGCCAGTGACGACCTGGCCCAGTGGGTGAGCCGCGGCCTGGCCGACGAGCTGCGCCGCCAGGGCGTGCAGGTCTCCTACGCCATGGACGAGAACCAGGCCCGCAGCGGCAATCCCGACTACATCGTCACCGGTACCGTGGAACAGGCCTGGCTGCGCGAAGTCTCCGCCACCGAACTGGCCACCTCCATGCGCGCCACCTACCGCCTGGCGCCCCGCAGCGGCCGCGTGGTCAAGGAGACCCTCAACTCCAGCCAGAACCGCAGCGGCATCCCCTCCAGCGGTGCTGCGGAAGAGATCATGCTCAACACCCTGCGTGATCTGGTGCAGCCCATGGCCCGCAAGATCAAGGCCATCGTGGACGGCAAGTAGACAGGATATCTCAGGGGCTCCCCTTCGGGAGCCCTTCGTTTTCCAGGGCCCCGCCGCAGACGGGGCCTTTCTTTTTTGGGATACTTGCCCCAGAATGATGCCTTTCCCGGCCGCCGGACGATCGCTCCCGCTGTCCGCCTGCCGCAACCTTTTTCCCGGAGCCTGCCGTGCGCGATCCCCTGGTCAAAGCTTACGGCCATGTCTACCCTGTGACGGCCGCCCTGTACGCGGCGCTGGAATCGGCCCTGCGCGATGCCCTCAACGACGATGAGGACGTGCCCCTGCTCTGCCAGGAAGGCGACATGGCCCGCATCTCCATGGAGGGCGCCTACTTTCCCGAAGACGAGGTGGTGGATGCCTTCCGCGCCCATCTGACGCCGGACATGCAGGGCAAGCTGGACGTGCTCGACATGGACGGCTGGCGCCTGACCCGGCATGTGTTCGCCGGCGGACAGGTCAAAAGCAGCAGCGCGCCCCTCAACAACGTTCTGGACTATTCCGGCCATTGATGCCGGGACATCGCCCTTTTCCCCACCTTTTCCCCAAGGAGCCCGCATGGATATCGCCGCCTTCATCCGCCACGTCCCCGACTACCCCAAGCCCGGCATCCTGTTCTACGACATCACGCCCCTGCTGGCCTCGCCCGAAGCCTTCGGAAAGGTCATCGAAGGGATGGCCGACGCGGCCCGTCCCCTGCGGCCCACCCGTATCGTGGCTGCCGAAGCGCGGGGCTTTTTGTTCGCGGCGCCTCTGGCCCAGCGCCTGGGCGTGGGCCTGGCCCCGGTGCGCAAGCCCGGCAAGCTGCCCTGTGAGGCATTCGAGGCCAGCTATGACCTGGAATACGGCTCCAATACCCTTTGCCTGCACAAGGACGCCCTGACCCCGGCGGACCGCGTCCTCATCGTGGACGACATCCTGGCTACCGGCGGCACCCTGGACGCCATGATCCGTCTGGTGGGCCAGAGCGGCGCCACCGTGGCCGGCTGCTGCATGCTCATGGAACTGGATGCCCTGGGCGGCCGCAAGGTGCTGGGCGACATCCCCCTGTCCGTGCTGCTGCACGTGTAGTATAATGATAAATTATAGAAATGCATGCTACCGAGAGGCAAAAATATAGGGTGAGACAACATATTTGCCTAATAAATCTAATGGATATCCTATGAAAATATTTTTGATAAATGAAAACAAAAAATTTATAATAATAATATCTATTTCTTTTTTTCTTATAAATATTGTACCCCTCATGTACGAAGATACAATTATCAAAGGCCATGATATTCTATTTCACTTAAATCGAATACAGGCACTCTCCATACAACTAGAGCATGGTATTTTATACTCAAAGATAAATTATCCATTTTTATATGGACAAGGATATGCAGCATCAATGGCATATCCTGATTTTTTTCTTTATTTACCAGCAATATTATGTTTTTTCGGAATCAATATAATCATATCATATAAAATATTTTTATTTATATTAACATGCATATCATTTTTAACTTCTTACATATCAATATGCTATTTTACAAAAAATAAGCTTTCATCATTATTTGGAGCATTTTTATATATCATATCAATCTATCACTTTGATCTTATGTTATGTAGGGCTGCCTTAGGAGAGTATATTGCATTTTCATTTTTCCCATTAATTGTTATGGCTAGCCATAATGCTATTTTTGGCGATGCTAGAAAAAATTTTATTCTGACAATTGCTTTTTCTGCGATGGTTTTATCACATGTAATCTATTCTGTTATATCAATATGTTATTTTATAATATTTACATTCGTAAATATTCGACACTTAACAATAAATAAATGGAAAAGTATTTCATACTATATAGCAATCGCTATGGGCATAACGTCTTTTTTTTGGATACCACTACTTGAGTTCTATATCAGAAATGATTTAAATGTAAAATATGCATCAAGTATGCTCGCTGATATGGCTGTCGCTCCTATTTCCTTCATTTTACCTGTCTGTTTACTTAATGATAAAGCAAGCTTTCCGATAATTTTATATATAATAGCATTTTTTTACTTTAAAAAAAGTGCAGTAAATAAAAAAGCAGATAAGTATTTTATTATTGCATGTATAATATTGCTATGTACGACAAAAATATTTCCATGGCAAAATTTTCATGTATTTAGTTTTATTCAATTTCCGTGGAGATTATATATCATTATAACATTCTTTATTTCAATATCATTTTCAATGTATTCCACATTATTTTTCAGAAAAAAATTATTCCTGATACAGTCATATCTTATTTGTGGATTAACGTTATTCACAATTATATATTATCCATTTGTTTATATTGATCGAGGAATAGTATCATCAAACACATATATGAAACAGCAAAATGGATTATTAGATATTGGAGGAGGAAAAGAATTTCTACCGCATACGGAGAATGTATCCCCCCAAATTTACTTTTCGTTAGAATATTGGAAAGAGCGTGGACAAAAAAATTTTAATTCTATATATTTTAGTACAAAAAATTCATACATTAGTGATATAATTGCAGATTTTACATATTATTATGGTTATGCAGCCCATTCTAATACAGGAAGTACTTTTTTTACCGTCAACAAGGATATAAAATCAGGATTATGCAAAATAGAAATTAATGATTTTGTGTATGATGACATACTCATCACATATCACCAAACAGCACTACAAACTATATCATACATAATAACATTACTTACATTATTTTTTATTATTTATATAACAGTAAAAAATAAATGGATAAGAAAAAAATATCAGACAATTCTACATATTCCTCGCCATCAGAGGGACTAATTTCCAGGCAAAAGGCCCCCGACGCTTTCCAGCGCCGGGGGCCTTGGCATCAAAAACGAAAGGACAGCCTACAGGTTGGCGGCGTACCAGTCGCCGGCCAGACGCAGGCCGGTACGCACGTCGAACTGGGGCTCATAGCCCAGCAGGGTGCGGGCGCGGGTGATGTCGGCCAGGGAGTGGCGCACGTCACCGGCGCGGAAGTCGCGGTGCGTGGCCGTGGCCGTGGCGGCTTCGGGCATGTGGCGCACCACTTCCTCGCGGATGAGGTCGAACAGCTCGTTCAGGGTCGTGCGCTGGCCAAAGGCCACGTTGTAGACCTTGTTGCGGGCTTCGTCCGTGGCGAAGCTCGCCAGCAGGTTGGCCTGCACCACGTTGTCGATATAGCAGAAGTCGCGGCTGGTCTCGCCGTCGCCATTGACGAAGACGGTCTCTTTTTTCAGCAGGCTGGCGAACCACTGGGGGATGACGGCGGCATACGCGCCGTAGGGATCCTGACGCTGGCCGAACACGTTGAAGTAGCGCAGGCCCACGGTGGTGAAGCCATAGCAGCGGGCGAAGACGTCGGCGTAGAGCTCGTCCACATACTTGGTCACGGCATAGGGCGACAGGGGATGGCCGATCTTGTCTTCCACCTTGGGCAGTTCGGGGGAATCGCCGTAGGTGGAGGAGGAAGCGGCGTAGACGAAGCTCTTCACGCCCGCATCGCGTGCGGCCACCAGCATGTTGAGATAACCGGTGATGTTGCAGCTGTTGGACAGGATGGGATCGTCGATGGAGCGCGGCACGGAGCCCAGGGCGGCTTCATGCAGCACATGGTCCACGCCCTGGCAGGCCTTGCGGCAGGTGTCCAGGTCGCGGATGTCGCCTTCGATGAAGGTGAAGCGGCCCCAGGCTTCGGGGCCCACCAGGGCTTCCACCATGTCCAGGTTCTTCTGGTAGCCGGTGAGGAAGTTGTCCAGGCCCACCACGGTCTGCCCCAGCTTGAGCAGATGTTCCAGCAGGTTGGAACCGATGAAGCCGGCAACGCCGGTCACCAGCCAAGTGGAGGGTTCGGCACGCATTTTTTCGCACAGTTGGGTATAGGCGCTCATATTGCCTTCCTTATCAGAGGTCGTGATTGCCCGCCGGGAGGCCGCGAAAACGGGAGATCCCGCCTTCGCGGCACAGACGGCGTGATTTCCTTGTACGCTGTGCCGCCGCCGCTGTCAAAAGACGGCCCTTTGTCCCGGCAGGGCTTTTCTCCGCATCCTGCCGGAATCGCGTTTTTTTGTCCGCGGCCTGCCGCCGCCCGCAGGGCCCCTTTGCCTCTTTTCAGCGGCAAGGGATGCTGGTATAGCCCGTGAAGAGCCCACCAAACAGGGGGCCGGCCGTACCTGGCCGGCACATCTCCCCTTTCCGGGCCGGCCAGGCGGGGATGGTCTTTGCCCCGCAGGACAGACAGCGCCCCATCACGGAGCGTACCCGCCGGACAGGTGGGCAAAGGATATGCCGTGAAAATACTCATCCTGGGCAATCAGGCCCGCTCCACTTCCAATTTCTGGACCGTCCTCATGCGCCGGATGCGCGCCGCCGGGCATGAGGTGCTTTGCGCCGTGCCCGCGGGCGACGACGCTGCCGAGGCCGCCATCCGTGCCATAGGCGAGGAGGATCCCGCCTTCCGGAAAGGCCCGGCCGTGCGCCTGTGCCATTACCCCCTGGACCGCAAGGGGCTCAACCCCCTGCGCGACATGGGCACCATGCACGCCCTGTACCGCCTGTTCAGGCGGGAAAAGCCGGATCTGCTCTTTGCCTCCACCATCAAGCCCGTCATCTATGGCTGCATGGCGGCACGTCTGGCACGGGTGCCGCACATCTACGCCACCATCACCGGTCTGGGCTACGCCTTCGAGGCAGACAACTTTTTCAAGAAATGCGTCAACCGCCTGAGCATCGGCCTGTACCACTGCGCCCTTGCCGGGGCCGAAGGCGTGTTTTTCCAGAACCGCGACGACGCGGAGCTGTTCCGCAAGGTCGGCATCCTGCGCCGCAGCGCGCGCGTGCTCATGGCGCGCGGCACCGGTGTGGACATCCGCCGTTTTGCCGAAGCGCCCCTGCCGCCCCTGCCCGCCGAGGGCTGCGCCCCCGAGGAACGGGAGATCATCTTCCTGCTGGTGGGCCGCCTGCTGGAGGCCAAGGGCCTGCCCGAATACGCCGCCGCGGCCAGGGAACTGAAAACGCAGTACCCCGCTGCCCGCTTCCAGCTGCTGGGTCCGCCGGAACAGGGCCTGGGCAGCGTGGATCTGGCCCAGGTGCGCCGCTGGCAGGACGAAGGCAGCATCGAATACCTGGGCGAGACCCGCGACGTGCGCCCCTATGTGGCGGCCTGCCACGCGCTGGTGCTGCCCTCGTGGCGTGAAGGCACGCCCACGTCCATCATGGAAGGCATGAGCATGGGCCGCGCCGCCGTGGTCACGGACGTGCCCGGCTGCCGCGAGGTGGTGGAAGACGGCGTCAACGGCTGCATCTGCGCCGCGCACGACCCCCGTGCGCTGGCCGCCGCCATGCGCCGCCTGCTGGACGAGC
>JABLTQ010018214.1_pt1 | contig 15538 bp, 10 predicted proteins | sample 7160101 | NCBI WGS metagenome assembly JABLTQ01 (sample SAMN14651228, study PRJNA627086) | human gut metagenome | isolation source: feces | host: Homo sapiens
CAACCGACCAAGGGCTTCCGGCAGAGAAATCTCTGAAAGGAAGCCTTTTTCGATGCTAAATAAGTGGCTCTGTTATATCGCTGAATATCCGTGATGCCATGGTGCTGGCAGACATGAAGCTGGCTGCCGACACTCCCACTGACGTTGTCCTGTTCAACATCGACTCCAAGAGCGAGCAGACTGGCAAGCAGTCCAAGGATGCCATCGTTACGGTTTTTCTAAAGGTGTTCAACGAGATGCAGGGCTTCTACGGCTCGATGCCCTATGTGGCCGACCTCGAACGCCAACTGTCCGAGGATGGCCGCTACAATGAGTTCAAGCAGGAGTTCGCCGCCGCCACCGGCAAAAGCTGGGAGGATTCCCGCCGCAAGTTCGATTTCATCCAAGATGACATCGTGGATGTTCTGGTGGATATGGACTACATGAGCGAACCCGCCGCCCGCAACTGGTGCGAAAAGGCCGCCGAGCCTTACCAGATCAGCATCGAAAACTTCGCCCGCATGGTGCGCGAGTACATCGAGAAAAAGGGTCACAATCATCATGTCTGCTTCCTCGTGGACGAGGTCGGCCAGTACATCGGCGACGATTCCCGCCTGATGCTCAACCTGCAAACCATCCGCGAGGAACTGGGCAAGGAGTGCAAGGGCAAGGCGTGGGTCATCGTTACCAGCCAGCAGGATGTGGATTCCATCACACAGGTCAAGGGCAACGACTTCTCCAAGATTCAGGGCCGGTTCGACACCCGCCTGTCGCTGTCCAGCGCCAACGTGGACGAGGTCATCAAAAAGCGTATCCTTGCCAAGACCGACACCGCCGACCAGACCCTGCGTGTGCTGTATGAGCAGAAAGCCACGCCCCTGAAGAACAAGCTGAAATTTGAAGATCTGCCGGAGATGAAGCTCTACGATGACACCCGCGACTTCGTGGATGTCTACCCGTTCATTCCCTACCAGTTCAAGCTGCTGGGCAGCGTGCTGACCTCCATCCGCCAGTACGGCGCGTCCGGCAAGCATCTGTCTGAGGGCGAGCGCTCGATGCTGGCGCTGTTCAAGGAGTCCGCCGAAGCGCTGCAAAACAAGTCTGACGGCGCACTCGTACCGTTCAGCCTGTTCTATGACGCGCTGGATGAATTCCTCGATGCCGCCCACCGCCGCGTCATCATGCAGGCGCTGGACAACAAGAACATCAACCCGGACGGCGGCGACGACTGCTTTGCCGTCAGCGTGCTGAAAGCCCTGTTCCTCGTCAAATATGTCAAGGAGTTCCAGAAAGCCACCGTCACCAACCTGACGACGCTGCTCATCTCCGACATGGACGAGGATCGCCTTGCCCTGACCCAGAAGGTGCAGGACGCGCTGGACGTGCTGATCCACGAAACGCTTGTGCAGAAAAACGGTGATGTCTACGTATTCCTGACCGAGGAAGAGCAGGAAATTGGCCGCGACATCAACCGCCAGAACGTGGAAATGACCGACATCATCCACCGCACGGCGGACATGATCTACACCCAGATCCTGACCGAATCCAAATACAAGTACCCCAAGTTCAATGGCCGCTATACGTTCAGTTACAACCAGCAGGTGGACGACCAGCCGTTCAAGGTCAACCAGAATTATGACATCGGCGTCCGCGTGCTGACCCCCTATTACAGCGATGGCACCGATGAGCAGCGCCTGCGCCTGATGTCCGGGCAGGGCAGGGAAGTGCTCGTTGTCTTGCCCGATGACCGCGAGTTCCTCAACGAGATCAGTCAGGCAATGAAGATCGAGAAGTATCTGCGCACCAACGCGGCTTCCCAAATCGAGCGCTACGAGGCCATCTGCGAGAATAAGACCAAGGAGATGCGCACCCGCCTGAGCAACGCCAAAATCTACTTGGTCGATGCGCTGAAATCCGCCACAATCTACGTCAACGGCGATATTGCCCAGCTGTCCGCCAAGGACGTGCAGGGGCGCATCGGCGAAGCCCTCGCCCGCCTTGTGGACACGGTCTACCACAAGCTGACCTACATCGATACCGCCTTTAATGAGGACGATGTCGTCAAGGAGTTCCGCCCCAACCACCAGATGAGCCTGAACGCCGTCACCTCCGCCGAGCCGAACGCCCCCGCGCAGGACGATGTGCTGGCCTACATTGACAACAACTCCGCCCTGCACGCCAACACCTCCATGAAGTCGCTGAAAGACCGCTTCACCAAAGCGCCCTACGGCTTTGTGGATGATGACGTGGAGTGGATCGTCGCCCACCTGTTCAAAAAGGGGCAGATCAGCCTGACGCTGAACGGCGCAGTGCTGACCCTGAGCGCCGCCAACGGCGACGAGATCGCCCGCTATATCACCAAGCGCGAGTTCCTCGACAAGCTGTTGACGAGCCGCAAGGAGCACCCGAAGCCCGAATGGGTGCGCATGGTGCGCGAAATCATGCGTGAGCTGTTCGGCAACAACGCCCCCACCGAGGACGAGGACGGCCTGATGCGCGCCTGCCGCAAAGCCTGCGCCGACCTTGCCGCCACGCTGGCCAACCGCAAGCAGTACGATTACGTCAAGCCCTACCCCGGCAAGGCAGTCATCGACAGCGGCCTTGCACTGCTGCGCCCCGTGGCACAGTGGAACGACCCGATGGAGTTCTACAAGCAGATGTACCAGCGGCAGGACGACTTCCTCGATTTTGCCGAGGATTACGACCCCGTCAAGGCGTTCTTTGCCGGTGTGCAGAAAGAAATCTTTGATAAAGCGCTGGATCTGATGCGCATTTATGAGGACAGCAAGAGCTTTATCGTCAACGACAAAGTCGAAAACACGGTCAAAGAGATTTACGCCATCCTCCGCGCTGCCAAGCCGTACCAGCAAATTCAGAAGCTGCCCGCCCTGTTGGACCAGTACAACGAAGCCTATGTTGAAGTGCTGGAAGCAGCCACCAAGCCGGTGCTTTCCACGATTGCAGCGGACCGCGCCCGCGTGCTGGAAGTGCTGGACGAAAAGCCCTACAAGGCGCAGTACGGCAACGCCTACGCCGCGCAGTTTGACGAGCTGAAGAAAAAGGCGGAAACCTGCAATAATGTCACCATCCTGCGCAGCTATGCAGACCAAGCCGATGCTGTGCGCATCCGCCTGCTGAACGAGATGGATAAGCGGGATGCCGAACTCGCCACCCCGCCGACGCCCCCGGTTCAGCCCGGTGACTCCCCGGTCACCCCGCCGACCCCGCCGGTACGCCCCGCCAAGCGCCGCAAGAACCTCGCCATCAAATCCCTGACCCAGACCACCAGCTGGCGCATCGAGAGCGACGCCGACATTGACGCCTACCTCGCCGCCCTGCGCCGCCGCCTTGAATCCGAACTTGACCCCGACACGATTGTGAACGTGGAGTTCTAAGGCATTGCCTCATACCGTAGGGGCGGCATATATGCCGCCCGGCAACGTAACGGCTGCCGCGATGTTGCCGGGACGCATATATGCGTCCCCTACATCCCCACCGTAGGGGGCGGCGTCCTCGACGCCCCGCACGTTCCCGCCGCAACCCTGCTTGCGCGTCGATGCAAGCATCGACCCCTACAACCCGCTTCTGTAGGGGCGGATGCTCGCATCCGCCCGCCCCACCCTACAAAGTCAATCCTAAAACATAGGAGATGTATAACATGGACAAACCCGCAATCAAAAAATTTGCTATCTGGGCGCGCAATAAGCTGATTGCCGATACCAAATACCGCGCCGGGCTGGTTGGCGTGACGGAAACCGCTGTTGCCGAGCCGCTGCCACAGTCCAATGAAACCGTGCAGTTCTTTGACGTTGGCCTGCCCCAGCCCTACCGCATCGAGGGCGAGGCCGTCACCCAGCGGCAGCGCTTTGTGGCGGAGCTGAATAAGGAGACCGCCAAACAGGGCAGCTACACGGCGGCGTACCAGACTGTGGTGGATAAGGTCGCCTACACATGGTTCAACCGGCTGATTGCGGTGCGGTATATGGAGGTCAACGACCTGCTGCCCAGCCGCACGCGGGTTTTGTCCAGCGCGGACGGACGCGCCGAGCCGCAGATCGTCACCACCCCGTTTGATGCAGTGCTGGACTACACCCCGGCTGAACAGCAGCAGATCGTGACCCTCAAAAACGACAACAAGCTGGACGAGGCGTTCCGCCTGCTGTTCCTCAAGCAGTGTGCCGCGCTGGGCGACTGCCTGCCCCGCCTGTTTGAGCAGGTGGACGACTATATGCCGCTGCTGCTGGCGCTCTCCTTCACGGATAAGGACGGCGTGGTCTGCCATCTGGTAAACGACATCCCGGAATCCGACTGGCAAGACGCTGTGCAGATCGTGGGCTGGCTGTACCAGTATTACAACACCGAGCCGAAAGAGCAGGTGTTCGCCAACCTGAAAAAGAACATCAAGATTAGCGCCGAGAACATCCCCGCCGCCACCCAGCTGTTTACGCCGGACTGGATCGTGCGGTACATGGTCGAAAACAGCCTTGGCCGTTTGTGGAGCGAGGGACACCCGGATTTTGATAAATCCGAGTGGAAGTATTATCTGGACGAAGCCCCGCAGGAGCCGCAGGTAGCGCAGCAGCTGGCCGAGCTGCGCAAGGGCTACGCCGCCCTGACGCCGGAGGATATAAAGTGCATCGACCCCTGCATGGGCAGCGGGCATATTCTGGCATATCTGTTTGATGTGCTGATGCAGATTTACCGCAGTGCGGGCTACACCGACCGTGACGCCGCCGCCAGAATTGTGGAGCACAACCTCTACGGTCTGGACATTGACGACCGCGCCGCGCAGATGGCCTATTTTGTCGTGATGATGAAGGGCTGCCAGTACGACAGCCGCTTTTTGCGGCGGCACCTGAACCCGCATGTGTATGCGATACAGGAGAGCGGAGAACTGACCACTGACGCACTGGGTCGCCTTGGTAAACAGGAATCCACCGCCCGCGCCCTGCTGGATGGTTTTAAGAACGCGAAAGAGTACGGCAGCATTTTGCAGCCGAAAGTCACGCTGGCAGAGCTGGACGCCTTGCAGGAGCAGCTGCGGGAAGTGGACGGTGCGTCCGACATGGGCAGTCTGACAGACCAGCTTGTGGCCGGGCAGATTGTAAATGTGCTGTATCCGCTGATTGAGCAGGCCCGGATGCTGGTGCAAAAATACGATGTAGTCGTGACGAACCCGCCGTATATGGGCGCAAGCAATATGAACCCGCGCTTGAACGACTTTATCAAGAACCACTACCCCGATTATAAGAGCGATTTCTTCTCGGCGTTTATTGTGCGTGGGTCGGAGATGACAAAGCCGGAGGGTTACTGCGGCTATTTCACGCCTTATGTCTGGATGTTCATTCAGAGTTATGAAAAACTGCGTGAATATCTGTACAGCAACGCCACGATTGAAACGCTGATTCAGTTTGAATACTCTGCGTTTGAAGAAGCGACTGTGCCTGTATGCACGTTTGTTTTCAAAAACAGCCATGTCAACAAAAAGGGCTGCTATCTGCGCCTTGTGGATTTCCGCGGTGGTATGGAAGTACAGCGACAGAAAACGCTTGAAGCGATTGCAAACCATGACTGCGGCTTCTACTACGAGCAGAACACGGACAACTTCTCCAAAATTCCGGGCAGCCCGGTGGCGTATTGGGTAAGTAAAGCGTTCATTAAAACTTTTGATGAGAAGAAAATTGACAATTACGGAAGTACTAATAATGGATTTACGACAGGTGATAATAATAAGTTCTTACGTCAGTGGTATGAGGTGTCGTATTCAAAAATAAACTTCGCAGCAAGTGATATTGATGATGCGTGTCAATCTAAAGCAATATGGTTCCCATATAATAAAGGCGGTGCATTTAGAAAATGGTATGGGAATAACGATTATGTTATAAATTGGTACGACAATGGATTTGACATTAAGGCCTATGGACATTTAGTGCCGAGAAGCATGAAATATCAATTTAAGGCATCAATCTCGTGGAGCAAGATTACATCAAGCGTATCTTCGTTTAGAATTAAGAGTGCAGGAACGATGTTTGACGTAGCTGGACTGAGTTTGTTTTTAAGAGACGAAGAAATTTCTAACTATATTTTGGCGCTATGCAATTCTTGCTATGCTCAAAAGTGCCTTGAGTTTTTATCTCCAACATTGAACTATGAAACAGGTCATATATCTTCGATTCCAGTCAATATTGATTATGAGCAAAAGAATGATGTTGACGCTTTAACAGAAGATAACATTACACTTGCCCAAAAAGACTGGGACTCCTTCGAGACCTCGTGGGACTTCAAAAAGCATCCGTTGGTGTGAGGTATAGTTATGATATTGATGGATTTATATAAAGAAAATCCCGAATCTTATTATCATCTCCGATATAATGTAGAGAGGCTTTTTCCTGCTGACATTACGCGCAACGAAACGGAGGCTTGCAGAAATTTTCTGCACAATCACTATATAGAAGGGCGAAAGTTGGGGCTACTCCGTGGTGATTTGTATAATCAGTATATAGAAAACGGCAAGCATGTTCATTCAGCATCGCTCTATTTGCTCGGCAAAGCTCTTATGCCTTGCTTTGAGAACGAATTGAATAGAGTATTGTCCAGCTTTCTCCCTAACTATGATTCATGGCATGACCATAACCGCGATTTGCTATATACATGGTATCTTCCCTCCATGTTTCACGATTATGCCAGCTGTGTGGAATTGGGAACTATACTGCCGAATGACACGGAACGCCGCCGCTCCCTTGATTTTCACCTTGGCAACAACAATGTACAGTATTCTCTGTATGAGGATTATCCGTATCATACTTCCAATGTACCCATTCGCTTTTCGCAAGATTTAATCAAAAACTATTTTTACTATCGCGCCAGTGCAGGCATTTGTGAGCATGGCATTCTTGCGGGATATTTGTTTTTTGACCACTTTGTTAAAAACTTTTTGGAAAAAACCGAGGACGTAAAATTCGATACGCAGGGCAACGGCAAGGCATGGGGACTGACTTGGAATACGGATTTAATCATGTTCGCTGCATATGCTGCAGACGCAGTTATCTGCCATAATCTTTGGATGGAAGGCCCCGAAAATGCAGAAATCTATAAGGCTTATGGCCTGACACCGTTACTGTGGCAGGAACACCCGGAAAACAAATTGAGTATATATGAATATCCTTTGCAATTTATGCTTTGTCTGCTGGATACAATAGAGCCAACAAAACGCTTTACCTCTATGCAGGCATACGAAATTTTGCATAAAATTTCCATTCAGGAAAATACGGATTGTAAAGGCCTTACCATTATGTGGGACCAACTATCCGGGAAAAAGGCCAAAGAAGATTTGAAAAAATGGCATAATGGTATTATGGGAATGAAGGATTGGATGGATATTGAGTGTATAGAGATTGACACGCATACCATTCAAATTAAATGGTAATATAAGGAAGTGCATTTATGGGCAGACTGATTGCAGATAAATACGCCGCTTGGGAGGCCGAATGTGAGCAGCGCTTTCAGCAACTCAAGCATAACGAGGAAGAACTCAACCGCATTTTCATCGACATCTATGGCTTGCAGGACGAACTGACCCCCGAAGTGGAGGATAAGGACGTTACCGTGCGCCGTGCTGACCTGACACGGGAAATCAAAAGCCTGCTTTCTTATGCGGTTGGCTGTATGTTTGGCCGCTACTCTCTGGATGTGGACGGCCTTGCCTATGCTGGCGGTAAGTGGGATGACAGCAAATATACAACCTTTATCCCGGACGCAGACAACGTGCTGCCCATCACCGACGAAGAATACTTCACCGATGATATTGTTGGCCGCTTTGTGGAGTTTGTAAAAGTCGTGTACGGTACCGATACCCTGGAAGATAACCTTGCCTTCATCGCCAAGGCTCTCGGCACCAAGGGCACCAGCCCCCGCGCCGTCATCCGCAATTATTTCTTAAACGGCTTCTACGCCGACCATGTAAAAATCTACCAGAAACGCCCCATCTACTGGCTGTACGACAGCGGCAAGCAGAACGGCTTCAAGGCGCTGATCTATATGCACCGCTACAACGCCGACACCTCCGGTCTTGTCCGCGCTGACTACCTGTACAAAATGGAGCAGGTCTACGAGAGCGAGATTGCCCGCATGGACGACGCCATCGCCAACGGCGCCAGCCGCGAGGTCGCCCAAGCTACCAAGCGCAAAGAAAAGCTCGTCAAGCAGTTAAAAGAGTGCAAAGACTACGACGATCGTCTCGGCCACATCGCCCTTGCCCGTATCCCCATCGACCTCGACGACGGCGTAAAGGTCAACTACGACAAAGTCCAAACCGGCGCCGACGGCAAGAAGCAGGCAATTCTGGCGAAAATTTGAGAGAAACTATGAACAACAACAATGACCTGTTCTACACTTGCAGCCTGATCCAGGATGTCTGCGATGACGACTACGACCATGTGGTTGACCGCCTTGTGGAAGTTTATACTTCGTGGATCGATGCCGTGCTTTGCAACTACAACACGGACGTTTACTATCAGTCGCGGGAATATATTTACGAGTGCTGCAAGGAAGGGCAAATCTGCGCCTGAAAATACACACAGTAAGAGGAAAAATCTATGTCTGAACTGAAATACAACCAAATCGTTGAGAAGCTGAACACCGAGTTTGCGTCCGAGGGGCGCAGGCTGGTGTTCTGGTACGATGACAACGGCTATTTTGCCGATGATGTGGACGCTATGCCGCTGCAAAATGCAAAAATCTGGCATCTGACGCCTACCAACCAGTTCAGAACCAAGATTTTGCTGGAACGCGAGGACCCGCAGAGCAATTACCTGATCTATGCACCGTTCCCCAAGCCCCCCGTGGAGCAGAACCACTTGGAGGATACGATTTTGTACTCCAAGCAGTTCCATGCCGACCCAATCTCGCTGCTGTGCTCCGATCTGGGCATTGGGGCCGAGGGCAAGGCCGTCTTGCAGAAATACGCCAAGGTCGTCGGCGAGCAGACCCGCAAGCAGCGGTTCTGTGATTACAAGCTGGCGGCGTACACGGCGGATGCCGTGGAGACAGCGCTGCTCTGCACCGTCTGCAAGTGCCGCACCGCGCAGTTTGAGGACGCACTGCGGGAAATTCTGCTGGCCGACACCCCGGACGCCAACCCCAAGCTGGACGAGCTGGCAAAGTACAAGCTGGATGAGGTGTTTTGGAAACACTGCGAAGCCGAGCTTGGCTTTGCCGTGCCCGCGCCGAATGTGGACAAGCTGAAAATCAGCCTGTTTGTGACAAGCCTTGCCCACAGCGTGAAGGTCATCCCGGACGCATGGCAGCCGTTTGCCGCCGCCAAGCCCGGCAGTGTGCTGGCCTTTATGGACGGCATGATGAACAACGTAAACTACGGCGAAGCCTTTGACGCAATGGCCGCCGCTGTGCAGGATACGCTGCACGCCAAGGCTGCGCTGGCCAAGCTGCCCCATGACCTGCTGACCGACTGTGAGTGCCTGCCCTGCGTGGATGACCTGCTGACCGGGTGGATGACCGAGCGCCTGCAAGCCGAGGACGTGACCGCCGCGCTGAACGGCGAGAACATCCCGGAGCTGTGCCAGCGCCGCGCCAAGACCCACTTTGGCCGCAAACTGGCGGTGCAGTATGCCATGCTGGAAAACGCGTGGCATATCGTCAGCGCTGCCCACTACCGCGCCCCGGCAGATTATGAGCACGTCTGGGCGCAGTATTACCGCGAGGATTACAAAATTGACGCGCAGTACCGTGCGTTTTACACGGCCTACGACAAGCTGGACGAGCCAGCCGCCTACGACAAATTGCAGGGGCTGGTTGAGAATATCTACAACACGGAATATCTGGCAAAAATCATCCCTGCGTGGAATACGGATTTCCCACAGGAGCCCGGCATGGGCAGAATGGCGCTGCAGCGGAACTTTTTCTCGGAGTGTGTGGCCGGCAACAAGGAGCGCACCGTGGTGATTATTTCCGATGCCATGCGCTATGAAGTGGGCGCGGAGCTTGCCGCCCTGCTGGCCGAGGACCCGAAGTCTACTGTGCAGCTGACACCCCGGCTGGGCGTGCTGCCGTCCTGCACGCGGTTGGGCATGGCAGCGTTGCTGCCCCATACGCGGATGGAGATGACGCCGGAGTATCAGGTGCTGATCGACGATATGCCCTGCGAGAACCTGACGCAGCGGCAGGCTGTGCTGCAAAAGCGCGTGCCGCAGAGCGGGTGCATCCAGTTTGACGACCTGAAAGCCATGAAAAAAGACGACCTGCGGGCAGTTTTTACCGGCAAGCAAGTCGTGTACATCTATCATAACCAAATTGACGCGCGCGGCGACAAGCCCAACACCGAGGACGAAGTCTTTGCTGCCTGCCGCGAGGCTGTGGAGGAGATCGCTGCCATGATCCGCCGCATTGCGGGCAGCGCGAACACGCTGCACTTTATCGTCACGGCGGATCACGGCTTCCTGTACAAGCGCCACGCGCTGGCGGAGAGCGATAAAATTCCCAACACTGCCCCGAAAACGGCGTTTGTGAACCGCCGCTTTATTGTGGACGCTGACCCCATTGCGCAGCCCGGTGTCGCCAGCCTGCCGATGGCCACGGTGCTGAACACCAAGACGAACACGCTGACGGTGTCCTACCCGACAGCGGCCAATGTGTTCAAGGTGGCGGGCGGCGGCGAGAACTACGTCCACGGCGGCTCCAGCCCGCAGGAGATGATCGTGCCTGTGCTGGACGTGCGGATGGAGAAAGGCCGCATGGAGACCACTACCGTGCAGCTGACGCTGGTGAGCATTTTGAAGAAGATCACGAACCTGATCACCGCGCTGGACTTTATGCAGAATGAACCGATCAGCGACACCGTGCGCGAGACGACCTTCCGCGTGTACTTTGTGGGAGAAGATAACGAGCGCATCTCCAATGAGAATATCGTGGTGGCTGACAAGCGCGGCGAGACGGCGGCGGAGCGAATGTTCCGCCTGCGGTTCAGCTTCAAGAACCGGAAATACGACAACAAAAAGCCGTATTATCTGGTAGCCTACGATGATAAAAATTCGGTTGAGGTGCTGCGCCGTCAGGTCGTCATGGACATTGCGATGGCGGACGACTTCGGATTTGGCTTCTGATGCAAGGAAGGAACGATTATGAGCCGTGGATTTAACATGTGGAACTATATGACCTACCACCTGGTTCACGATTACTTTAAGGCAAAGAAAAAGAAAAAAACGGAAATCCAAAATTTTGAGGTAAAGAACTATAAAGCAGCACAAAAGGCCGCAGAACAATGGATTAAGAGTGTGCGCAAATTTGCTGAAAGTTCGTATGGGGTGCATTACCCCAAAGAACTTTATTACGGTGCAACCCAGGTGTTGTTGGCTGTTTGTGCGGAGATCTACCGCAATGACCATACCTGGAACGACCACCGGAAAATTTTGGTGGATTACATCATTAACAGCGGCACGGACGGTGTGTGGTTTTCTGATTTTAAAGCGGCCACCGGTGCCGATGCAGACGTAAGGAAGCTGATCCCGCTGGGGTGGGTTGATGTTGATGAGTGTGGTGAATTCTGGACTTGCCTGGGCCGCTGCCTGAAAAAATGCCGGACTCCGCAAAGCAAATACGATGAATTGACCACGCCCTTGCAAAGATTTATTGCGGCTTTTGCATTCTGCGGGCCGCTGCAATCCAGTGTAGAAACCATCGGCACGCGATTTTTGAGCCGGGCATCAGATGGGGTTGAGCGCGCAATGCATGCCCCACCGCCCAAGGTGGATGTTTGGGGCAGCGGAAGCTCTATGGAACACATCCAGAAAATGAAGGTGATCTGGGATCACCTTTTGAACAGCAGCGATGGCGGGCGGGAAATTGATGACCCGCAGCTGTTATTATCCATGCTGATAGGGAAAACGATTACGGATATTATCATGTACGGGAACATTCCTGCAAAAGATAAGTTGTTGGAAGTTGAAATGGTCTTTGCCGAAAACCGCCTGGAGCTTGGAACGACCGCTAAAGAATTTGTGCTGGATATGGCAAACCATGGTGAAGCATGGAAGCTGGTCAGCCAGATGATGACGCCACAGGGGGACCAGCCGCCGATGTTCTGGCAGATTGCACAGATTATGTCCATCAAGGGCAACTGCAAGGATGAGCTTGATAATTTGATTCAGGAGTTTATGGGTTTTGCTTATTGCTTTGTTTCGGAGATCATGAAAAAATACCCGAACGGCGGCTATGACCGCGAAAAGCTGTTGCCCTACTTAAAAAAACTGATGCCTGCTGAAGCACCGAAAAATTGACGGAGGATAGTACAATGCCTGATTTGGATGATAAATACAGTGAATTCAGCCGCGAGATTGGCAACGACGAACCCACACAGGATAATGCTGCCGGTGCAGAAAAGGAACCGCAGCCGGATTTCAGCGACAATGCGGATCTGTATGCGGTGCTGTGCGTCAGCAAAACGGCCTCCTCGGATGAGATCAAGTCTGCTTACCGGCGCTTGGCAAAGGAGTACCACCCTGATGTAAGCAGTGATGCGGATGCAGACGAGAAGTTCAAAAAAATTCAGCATGCCTATGAAACCCTGTTCGATGAAGTGCAGCGTGCCATGTATGATCTTGGCGGCGACAGCATGGCGGGGCTGAGCTATGAGCAACGGCTGAAATCGGTGTTCCAAGGCCGCATCGTCCGCAAGGATTTAACAAAGAAAATCAAAGAGGGCGCGAATGTGCCCGTCTATGTGCTGGAATTCCTGCTGGGGCAGTATTGCAGCAGTGATGACCCGGCTATTATTGAAACCGGCGTTGAAACGGTAAAGAAGATTCTTTCTGACAACTTTGTACGCCCGGATGAAGCACAGAAGATTCTTTCCTTGCTGAAGATGAACGGCAGCCATACCATTATTGATATGGTTACGGTGCATCTGGATATGCGCAAGGATGTGTATCTGGCCGAGTTCTCGAACTTGGGCGTGAAGGATATTCCTATTGAGGACGAATACCCGCAGAAGTATGACCGCCTGCTCTGCGGCGGCATCTGGTGCATTGTGCAGCTGAGCTATGAATTTATCGAGGAAGATAAAAAGTCTGCGCCGATCCGCATCAACCGCGTGACACCTATCCAGATGCCCCATGTCGATCTGGATGAGATCAGGCAAGGACGCAAGGCATTCAGCAAGGAAGAATGGCTGGGCCTGATGCTGCGTTCTGCCGGTTATGAGCCTGAATCGCTTACCTATCGTGAACAGTGGCTGCTGCTGACCCGTATGATTCCGTTGATAGAGAATAACTTCAACCTGTGTGAGCTTGGCCCTCGCAGCACCGGTAAATCCCATATCTATAAGGAAATTTCGCCCAACAGTATCTTGGTTTCCGGCGGTCAGACCACCGTGGCCAACCTGTTCTATAATATGGGGCGCAAGACCGTGGGCTTGGTCGGCTTGTGGGACTGCGTTGCCTTTGACGAGGTTGCCGGCATTAAGTTCAAGGACAAAGACGGCGTGCAGATCATGAAGGACTACATGGCGTCCGGCTCCTTTGCGCGCGGCAAAGAGGAGAAGGCGGCCTCTGCCTCCATGGTATTTGTGGGCAATATCAACCAGAGCGTGGACGTTGTGTTGAAAACCTCCACGCTGTTTGAGCCGTTCCCGCCGGAGATGGGCACCGACACGGCATTCCTTGACCGTATTCACTGCTACCTGCCCGGCTGGGAAATCCCGAAATTCCGTCCGGAGCATTTCACCAACAGCTACGGCTTTATCAGTGACTACATGGCGGAATTCATTCGCGAGCTGCGCAAGGTGCAATATGGCGATGCGCTGGATAAGTATTTCAAGCTGGGCAAGAACCTGAACCAGCGTGATACGATTGCCGTGCGCCGCATGGTGGATGGCTACTTGAAGCTGATGTACCCCAACGGCGAGTTCAGCAAAGACGAGTTGGAAGAAGTGCTGCGTCTCTCGCTGGAGATGCGCCGTCGTGTTAAGGAGCAGTTGAAGAAGCTGGGCGGCATGGAGTTCTATGATGTGAACTTCTCCTACATTGATAACGAAACCTTTGAGGAAAAGTATGTTTCTGTGCCGGAGCAGGGCGGTGATACGCTGATTCCTGAAGGCATGGGTGCGCCGGGCCAGTTATACACGATTTCTCGCGGCAAGTCCGGCATGATCGGCGCGTTCCGTCTGGAAAGTCAGATGCTGCCCGGCAGCGGCAAGTTTGATAAGACCGGCCTTGGCAGTGATGGCAAGGCGAAGGAAGCCGCCAACACTGCCTTCAATTTCCTGAAAGCCAATGCACGGCATATCAGCGGCAACATCAGCACCACGGCAAAGGATTACATCGTCAACTATCAGGATCTGCAGGGTATCGGCATGACGGAAAAGTTGGCATTGCCCACGGTGATCGCACTGTGCTCCATTGCCATCGGACGCCCGACGCTGAACAGTCTTGCTGTGCTGGGCGACATTTCCATCGGAGGCACGCTGATTAAAGTAGATGAACTGGCCAACACCTTGCAGGCTTGTGCAGACTGCGGTGCGAAGAAAGTGCTGCTGCCGGCTGTGTCTATGGTGGACTTCGCCACGGTGCCGGCAGATTTGATGACGGCCTTCCAGCTGATCCCATACCAGAATGCTGAGGACGCAGTGTTTAAGGCGCTGGGGGTTGAATAAGCGCAGAAAGCGGGCAGATTATGACATGGGAAGAATATTACAGTAAATTTTACGGCTGGGCTATTTCTACCCAAATCAAAAGGCTGCCCTATACAATGCTGAATGCGGATGTGAACCCGGCAGAAATTGTAGATGTTGCGCGGGATATTTTGGATGAAAAAGCAGCCGGGCGCTTAATGAAACGCGCTGCCAATGCCGGTATCCAATTCACTGCTGAGCAAATTCTGGAACTTTCCCAATGCGAAGCCGATGAAGGGCTGTATATGATTCTGGAAACTTCTTCGTGTACTTTTTCGCAAACGCAGTTGGATGATATTTACTTTGAAACTGGTAATGACAATGTTCGCCGAAAGGTACTTGAAATTGCTCAAAATCAGGGGATTCGTTTGCAGAGAGTGTGTGATGAAGAATCAGAGGAAATTACACCACAACGCAAACATAAGCGCCCCGGTCTTTTAAGTGCGTTATTCTTCGGTGCGCTTACGGATAAAGATTCTGGTAAAATGTCGGGCTTGCAATTTAGCGTCGGCGATCACGTCCGGGTTCGGTATCGTGGTCAAGAGGGAACGATCATTGGAATTCATGGAAATTTGTATATGCTTTCTTTGAAAGATGGTGCGTATGTGGACTCCTACATTGCGTCAGATTTAGGAAAGTGCTGGTAGAGAAGACAAGTTTGCAGACAGCCCAACCACGGATATTCGTGATTGTTTTCCAAAGAACAAGGAACATTTTGTTCGAAATCTGAAGTACATGGCTAAATTTGTGGAGTGAAATTGCTATGATCCGTCACATTTTATTCTGGAAATACACTGACACGGTTAAAGCGGAACACAAAGAAGCGGAAGCACTGGCGTTCCTGCAAAAATCCGTTGCGACAATGGTCGGTCATATTGA
>JABLTQ010080777.1_pt1 | contig 15530 bp, 10 predicted proteins | sample 7160101 | NCBI WGS metagenome assembly JABLTQ01 (sample SAMN14651228, study PRJNA627086) | human gut metagenome | isolation source: feces | host: Homo sapiens
CCGAACAGATCCGCGCCCGGGGCGGCAGGGCCGAGCCTGCTTCCACCATTGAAGCCGGTGTGGCCCGGGCGGTCGCCCTTGGGGGCACCGGCCCCGTGTGCGCGCTGGGCACGCTCTACTTCTCCGGCGATGTGCGGGAAGCGTTTGCAAAATTGAACCAGTAAAGAAGAGGGGCTGCGGCACAGGGAAAAACCGGTGCAGCAGCCCCCTTTTTGCGGACTGGCTTACAAAAAAATGCCCCGCTGTTTTGTGATGCACAGAACAGCGGGGCAGTATCATTTATGGGGCGGGAATGTGCTCAGGAGATGCGCTTCGGCTCAAGCCTTGCCTGCGCAGCCGAACAGCTCGATCTTTTCCTTGCACTTGTCGATGATGGCCTGAGCGCCGGGAGCCAGCAGCTTGCGGGGGTCGAAGCCCTTGCCCTGCTGATCCTTGCCAGCCTCGATGTACTTGCGGGTGGCCTCAGCAAAGACCAGCTGGCACTCGGTGTTGATGTTGATCTTGGAAACGCCCAGGCTGATGGCCTTCTGGATCATCTCGTCGGGGATGCCGGTGCCGCCGTGCAGGACCAGAGGAATGTTGTTGGTAGCCTTGTGGATGCGGTCCAGAGCCTCAAAGTCCAGGCCCTTCCAGTTGGCGGGGTAAACGCCGTGGATGTTGCCGATGCCGGCAGCCAGGAAGTCGATGCCCAGATCGGTGATCTTTGCGCACTCAGCGGGGTCTGCGATCTCGCCAGCGCCCACAACGCCGTCCTCAACGCCGCCGATGGAGCCGACCTCGGCCTCGATGCTCAGGCCCTTGGAGTGTGCCAGAGCGACCAGCTCCTTGGTCTTTTCCACGTTCTCCTCGATGGAGTAGTGGCTGCCGTCGAACATGATGGAGGAGAAGCCGGCCTCAACGCAGGCCTTGCAGCCCTCGTAGGTGCCGTGGTCCAGGTGCAGGGCAACGGGAACGGTGATGCCCATGGTCTCCACCATGGAGCTGACCATGGCGGCAACGGTCTTGAAACCGGTCATGTATTTGCCTGCGCCCTCAGAGACACCCAGGATAACGGGGCTCTTCATTTCCTCGCAGGCGGTCAGGACTGCCTTGGTCCACTCCAGATTGTTGATGTTGAACTGAGGCACACCGTAGTGGCCATCGCGTGCCTTAATCAGCATTTCGGTTGCATTTACCAACATTATTCATTACCTCCGCAAAATCATTTTGGGGTGAAAAAGCCGTTTTGGATACAAGATTGCGCATCCTTTAACGAACCTAAGGGTAGTATACCCCAATTACAGGATAAAATCAAGGCGGTTCCCGCGGCGTTTTCAACACAAATTCACATTGGGCATTTTGATGTTGGAGATTCTGGCAAAAACCACTGGATCTCCCTTCAAAAAATTGTCATAATTCCGACTTGAATTTTACAAAAAGTACGGCGGGAAGTTTGCGTGTCGAACCCGGGAGGTTGAAAACTCGGTGGAAACTGTGGAATTCCACCCGGAAAGTGGGCGTACAAACTTGATTTTTGAACATTTTCAACCGGGTTTTCAACATGTGGAAAAACTTGAGCCGAATTACCGATTGTATAGCCTGCTGAATGTGGAAAACTTTTGCCTTCGGCAAACATTGCGAAGAATGCCGGGGTATGCTATACTTTAGAATGTATCAGTGTCAAAATATAGTAAAACTGAAACAGAACGAAACCATGGCGCGGCTCAAACGGCCCGCCTTGCCATAGAATGGAAGGAGAACACATCAATGGACGAACAGAAAATGCCGCGCCGCCCCCGCCGCAGCAGCACGGAGGAGCAGCCCAAGAATGAGAGCCTGGTCTACGGCAAAAACCCCGTGACCGAGCTGCTCAAGAGCGGTTCCGGCGTGGATACCGTGCTGATCGCGGAGGGCATGGCCCCCGCCGTGGCAGCTTACTATACCGCCATGGCCAAGGAGGCCGGGGCCACGGTCAAGCGGGTGCATCCCAACAAGCTGCGCCTGATGACCGGCACCGAGAGCCATCAGGGCGTGGCTGCCTTTGCCAGCGAGATCGAATATGTGACCGTGGAGGACCTGCTGAACGCTGCCAGAGAGAAGGGGGAGCCCCCCTTCCTGGTGCTGAGTGACGGCATCGAGGACCCCCATAATCTGGGCGCGGTGATGCGCTCTGCTCTGCTGTGCGGAGCCCACGGCATCGTCATCCCCAAGCGGGGCGGCGCGTCCGTGACCCCCACCGTTATCAAGTCCAGTGCCGGTGCGGCCGAGCGCCTGCCTGTGGCCCGCGTGGCCAACATCGGCGAGACCATCCGCCGCCTGAAGGATCAGGGGGTGTTCGTCTACTGTGCCGATATGGACGGCGTGCCCCTGCGCAAGAACAACCTGACCGGCCCCATCGCACTGGTGCTGGGCAGCGAGGGCAGCGGTGTATCCCAGCTGGTGAAAAAGCTCTGCGATGGTGTGGTGCGGCTGGATATGGCCGCTCAGGGCACCGGTGTGGACAGCTTCAATGTTTCGGTGGCAGCTGGCATCATCCTGTACGAGATCCAGAGCCAGCGCGCCGCAGAGTAAGAAACAGCGGCCAGACCGCCGTGACCAGAACAGGGAGGGACTAGGATGCCAAAGGATGATAAGCGCAAAGAGCTGACACAGGAAGAGATCGATGCGCAGAACGAGAAGTTCCGCACGTTTTTCAGCACCAGCGTGGCACAGGTGCCCGAAGAGATGAAGCGCCGCGATGAGGAAAAGGAGAATACCGGCAGCCTGCTGGGCAAGCTCTTTCACCGCGAAAAGGACAAAGAGGAGCCAGCCGCCGCCCCGGCCGTGCAGAATGAGCTGCCGCCCACGGGTGAGATCGTGCTGGGCCATGAGGAAGAAGCCGAGGCCGGCCTGGAGCTGGCATTGGAGCCCGGAGAGCTGGAGGAAGCAGAGCCTGTGGCTCTGCCCACCGCGCCGGAAGCCCCCGCAGCGCCGAAGCCGGAACCCCGGCCCGCACCCCAGCCCGAGAAAAAGCCGGAGCCGCCCCGCCGCCGGGAACCCCTGACCCCGCAGGAGCAGCAGGAGGATGCAGAGATGGCCGAGCTCAAGGCCATGCTCTATGGCACCCCCAAGCCCGCCCCGGTGGAGGAGGTGCAGGATGCCCCCGAAGAGGTGCTGGCTGTGGAGCCGGAAGCTCCCGCAGCGCCTGAGGGCCCGGCCATCCCCATGGTGTTTGCCGAGGATCAGTCGGTAAAGCAGGCGAAGTCTGCCCCGGAAGCCGCGCCAGAGGTTGAGCCGGAACCGGAAACGGCTTTCCAGTTCTTTGGCAAGGGCGCGGACGAGAACGAGCCGCAGGCCCCTACCCGCACCGAAGCCCCCAGCAAGGACGACAGTATGAGTCTGCCGCTGATGGGGCTGGAAGAGGACGAAGCACCCGCCCGGCCTGCCGCACCGGCAGAGGAGGCCCCGGCCCAGCCTGCTGAGGGAGCGGCCCCTGCCGCGCCGGAGGCTGCGGAGAAGCCTGAAGAAGAAACCGAGCCGGAAACGCCCGAGCAGGTGGGGGAGAAGCTCCGCCGGATGGGTGCGGAGCTGACGCTGCGGTGTGTGCTGGAGGGCATCCTAGCCGTGGTGCTGCTCCACTTTGGCCTTGTTGCCGAGGGGCTGCTGGCCCCCGTGGCCTCCCTTGACCCCGTGATCGCCCCGGCGGCGTTCTATGCCGCCAACCTGCTCTTTCTGGCCGGTGCGCTGGCTGTGGGCTGGCCTGTCCTGCGGGATGGCCTGCAGGGTCTCAAGGGCCGCCCCAGTGCAGACACCATGCCGGCGCTGGCCGCCTGCGGTGCGCTGGTGCAGGCTGCGGTCGCCCTGCTCAACGCCCAGAGCTATCAGAACTCCAGCTGGACGCTGCTTTCCGGCGTGGCCGCACTGGGCCTGTTCCTGGCCCTGCTGGGCAGCCGTGTCCTGCTGACTGCCGTCAGAAACGGCTATGACCTTGCCGCCCGATCCCCTGAGGGGCTGCAGGGCGCGTTCCGTGTCCGGGATAAGGACCTGATCCGGGTGCTGGCCCGGAGCCTGGATCAGAAAGACCCCTGGGTGCTGCTCAGCCGCCCTGTCCAGTGGGACGAGGCGCTGGTGGAGCAGAGCTTCGGGGAGCGCGCCAGTGAGCGCCGCGCCCGCAAGACAGCCCTGATCCTGCTGGGTGCCGCCGTGCTCAGCGGGTTGGTGTTCCTGCTGTTTGGCGGCGGGCCCAACGGCATGGCCGCAGCCCTGACCTCCATGCTCTGCATGGGTGCACCGCTGTCCTCCACCTTGGTTGCGGGCATCGCTTCCCTGCGCCTGCAAAAGACCGCCGCCGCCGCCGGTGCCGTGGTGCCCGGCTGGGCCGCCATTGAGGAGCTGGGCGGTGTGGACACCGTGCAGGTGGATGCCGACGAGCTCTTTACCGCCGACAGCGTGAATCTGGAGGATATCCGCATCTTCAAGGGCGGCCGCATCGACCGTGCCATCCTCTATGCGGCCAGTATCCTCAACCACAGCTGCGAGACCCTGCGGGGTCTGTTCCGCCAGATCATCGAGGACCGCACCGAGATCCTGTACCCTGTGAAGGACTTGGAGGTCCACCACGGTCTTGGCTTTGCCGCTTGGTGCGATAACAACCGGGTGCTCATCGGCAACCGGCTGTACATGGAGCGGGAGGGCGTGCCCCTGCCTGAGCAGGAGTATGAGGATGAGCACTCCCAAAACGGCGCGCTGCAGATCCTGTATCTGGCTGTTTCCGGCAGCCTGCACGCCATGTTCGTGCTCCATTATGTGGGCGGCCGCAACGCCGCCCGCGGGCTGGAGGTGCTGCAGCGGGAGAACATCCGCCTGCTGGTCACCTGTGAGGACCCCAGCCTGACGGCCCGCCACATCACCGAGGCTTACCATCTGCCCGAGGGGATGATCACTCTGTTGGATGAGGAGCAGTGCAGCGCGCTGACCCCTGCCCAGCCGGACGAGACGGCCCGCTGCTGTATGCTGCATGATAAGGGCTTTGCCAGCCTGATTGGCGGCCTGCGCGCGGCGGAAAAGGCCCAGAACGCCGAGACGAGCGCCACCACGGTGCAGATGGTCTCGGTCTGGTTCTCGGTGGTCATCGGTGTTCTGCTGACCTACGCGGGCAGCATCGGCACCCTGTCGGTGGCCGCTGTCCTGATGTATCAGGCAGCTTGGAGCGCTTTGAGCATTGCGGTCTGCGCCCTGAAACAGCACAACTGAAAATAATTCATAAAATGAAATCGTACAAAAAGAAGCGGCTGTCGTGTCAGCCGCTTCTTTTTGTTGCAATCGGGGAGAAAGTGTGTCATACTCTACCCAGAGTTTACGGAAAGAGAGGAGAAGCCGCCATGTCATACCGTGCCGCGATCTGTGATGACAGCACGACCGATGCTGAATTTGTGGGGAGCATTCTGCACCAGTGGGCCGCAGAGCGTGGCATTGAGGTGGAGAGTGAGCGCTTTGCCTCGGCGGATGCCTTTCTTTTTCGCTACGCAGAGGACAAAAGCTTTGACCTATTACTTCTGGACGTGGAAATGCCGGGCACGGACGGTGTGACGCTGGCCAAAACGGTGCGGCAGGAGAATGAAGCCGTGCAGATCGTGTTCATCACCGGCTACTCCGATTACATTGCCGAGGGCTATGACGTGGCCGCCCTCCACTACCTGGTGAAGCCGGTCAGCCGCGAAAAGCTCTTTGCTGTTCTCGACCGTGCCTGGGAAAAGCACCGCCGCAACGCCCGGTGCCTGAACCTGGAGCTTTCCGGCGAGCTGGTGCGCCTGCCGCTGTATGAGGTGCGGTATCTGGACGTGCACCAGAATTACGTCACGGTTCATGCCAGGCAGGATTACACCGTCAAGCGGACGCTTGGTGAGTTCGAGGCCCAGCTGGACGAAGGCTTCCTCCGGGTGGGGCGGGGGATGATCTTGAACCTGAAACAGATCCGCCGTGTGACCAAAAAGGAAGTCGTGCTGGCCGATGGTACCGCCCTCCCATTGCCCCGGGGTGCCTATGAGCCCCTGAACCGGGCAATCATTGAGAGGACTTAATGATGAAACTTAAATTCTTTTCAAAGCTCCTCGATAAACGCATCGCCGCTTACCAGCGGGAGCTCATCGAGACCCACTACAAAGAGGTGGACAACATGTACCGCCAGATGCGGGGATGGCGGCACGATTACCGGGGACACATCCAGACCATGAAGGTGCTGGCGGCACAGGGGGATCTGGACGGCATCAAAGCCTACCTGGATGCATTGGATACCGACCTGAACACTGTTGATCTGGCTGTAAAAACCGGCAACGCCATGGCTGATGCCATCATCAACAGCAAGATCTCCCTTGCCAAGAGCCGAAATATCCCGGTGCAGATCGATGCCCATATCCCGGTCAAACTGAAAATGAGTGAGCTTGACCTCTGCTGCATCCTGGGCAACCTTTTTGATAACGCCATGGATGCCAGTGCGGAGCTGCCCGAGGAGGAGCGGCTCATCCGGGTATATATGGATATGAAGGGCACACAGCTCTATATCTCCTTCACCAATTTCACGGCAACTAAAAAGCAGAAAAAGCTTGCGGGCTGTTTTGTCACCACCAAGGGCGAGGGCCACGGCTTCGGGCTGGTGCGCATTGATGCCATCGTGGAAAAGCTGGATGGCTACCTCAGCCGCAACAGCGAGGATGGGGCATTCACGACGGAGATATTGATTCCACAGGTGTAAACCTCTCAGGCGCTCCGCGCCAGCTCCCCTGATTGGGGAGCCAAGTTCACGCTGCTATTGGCTTGCCTCTCCTACTAGGAGAGGTGGCAATGCGAAGCATTGACGGAGAGGTTCCTGCAATTCATCCCCCAAATCAGGCGTTTCGTCCCCGGAATGTGTCGGGGGCGATTTTTTGTGTTAGGATCATTGCCAGACAAGTGAAAGGGGATTCCAAAATGGGAAAGAACGAGAAAACCAAAAAGCCAAAGCCCAAATACAATGTCTGGCAGAACACTGCCTACATGCTCTCGGTGGCCTGGGACACCCGACGGAGCGTGCCGCTGCTGGTGGTGCTGCTGGCCGTCTGCACGGCAGGCAAGACCACTGCCGAAATGCTCATCAGCCCGGCGGTGCTGGGCAAACTGGAAAGCGGCGCGCCGCTGGGCCAGCTGCTGGGTGCCATCGGCGGGTTCACCATCCTGCTGTTTGCCCTGACCGCGCTGTGCTACTACATCGACCACCTCACCATGTTTGGCCGGTGCGGCGTGCGGCTGGAGCTGCTGAAGCGCATCAACACCAAGCGCACCCGCACGGCCTATGCCAACCTGCTGGATGAAGCCTTCCGTCTGATGTATCAGAAGGGCCACGATGCCTGTATGAACAACCGTGCTTCCGGCGAGGCTTTTTGGAAAAGTTGGACGGATATCATGACAAATCTCATCGGCTTCGGGGTGTATCTGGCTCTGCTGTCCGGGCTGAACCCCTGGCTCTGTGTCCTGACGGCCCTGACCGCTGTGGTGAGCTATTTTTCCACCAGGAATATCAACGAGTGGGGCTACCGCCACCGGGAGGAGGGGGCAAAGATCACCCGGAGCCTGCATTACCTGCGCAACACCGCCGAGGGACGCGAGTTCGGCAAGGATATCCGCATCTTCGGCCTGCGGCAGTGGCTCACTGACCTGTACGATTCTGCTTTGCGGCTCAACTATGCCTTTCTCGAAAAGCGGGAGCGCGCCTACCTGACCGCCAACCTCATCGACCTGGCCCTGCTGCTGGTGCGCAACGGTGCGGCCTATGCTTATCTGCTCTGGCTCACCGTGACCAGGGGCCTGCCGGTGTCGGAATTCCTGCTCTACTTCGGTGCGGCCTCCGGCTTTGCCCAGTGGGTCACAGGCCTGATGGAGCAGTTTGCCCTCCTGCGCAAGCAGAGCCTGGACATCTCCACCATCCGGGAGTTCCTCGAGCTGCCGGAACCCTTCCGGTTTGAGGAGGGCATCCCGCTGGAAAAGCGGCTGGATATGCCCTATGAGCTGCAGCTGGAGGATGTGAGCTACCGCTACCCCGGTGCGGAGAAAAACACCATCGCCCACATGAGCCTGACACTGCACCCCGGCGAGAACCTGGCCATCGTGGGCTTGAATGGCGCTGGCAAGACGACACTGGTCAAGCTGATCTGCGGCTTCCTTGACCCCACCGGGGGGCGTGTTCTGCTGAACGGGCAGGATATCCGGCAGTATAACCGCCGGGATTACTACAAGCTGTTTGAAGCGGTCTTTCAGGATTTCAGCGTGCTCTCCTGCACGGTGGCCGAGAATGTGGCCCAGGCCATGGACGGCATCGACGAGGAAAAGGTGCGGTACTGTCTTGACCAGGCAGGGCTGACGGAAAAAATCACATCCCTCCCGGCGGGGATCAAGACCCATGTGGGCCGGGATGTCTATCTGGACGGCGTGGAGTTCTCCGGCGGCCAGACCCAGCGCCTGATGCTGGCCCGGGCCTTGTATAAAGACGCGCCTATTCTTGTGCTGGATGAGCCCACTGCCGCCCTTGACCCCATCGCCGAGGATGATATCTACCAGAAGTACAACGAGATGACCCGGGGCCGCACCAGCCTGTTCATCAGCCACCGGCTGGCCTCCACCCGTTTCTGTGACCGCATTCTCTTCCTTGAAAACGGCCGTGTGGCCGAGGAGGGGACCCACGACCAGCTGATGGCCCAAAACGGCGGCTATGCCAAGCTGTTTGCGGTGCAGAGCAAATATTACAAGGAGGGCAAGGCCGTATGAACGAAGAAAAAATGACCCTGAAGGAAAGCGTCCGGCTGACCCTGCGGGCCTGGCGCTTTTACTGGAAAAATACGCCCCGCTTTGTGCTGTCCACCGTGCTGTGGGCACTGGCGGATGCCGTCAGCCCCTATGCCGTGGTCTGGTTCTCGGCCCGGCTGGTGGCTGAGCTGTCGGACGCGCGGGACCCGCAGGCCCTTGCCGTGGATGTGGCGTGGGTGCTGGGCGTGACCGCTCTGCTCACGCTGGTGCGGTCGGTCCTGCTCCACTGGAAGGGCGTGGAGCGGGAACAGCTGAACTGGCAGCTGGGCCATGACTGCTTTATGGAAAAGCAGATGTCCATGGATTATGCCGACGAGGACAGCCAGCAGGTCTACGACCTCTACAATTTCATCCAGCAGAGCGAAAGCTTCTGCGGCGGCGGCAATCCCAACGCTGTGGCGCTGCTGGACAGTGTATCCGCGGCGGTATTCCGTATTCTGGGCGGCGCGGTGCTGTCGGTGGGGCTGTTCACGGCCAGAGTGCCCGCCGGCCCGCTGACAGTCCTCAACAGCCCGCTCTGTGTTCCGGCAGTGCTGGTGCTGATCCTGGCCGTGGCGTGGCTCTCGCCGGTGTGCGCTTCCAGCGCGGGCATCAGCAGCCCGGATATCGAGGAGGAGGGCCGCTGGGGCAACCGGCTCTGGGCCTTCCTCATGGGGGTATGTCGGGACGACAAAAAGGCGCTGGACGTGCGGATGTACGACCAGTTCGAGTTTTTGAAAGATCACGCCGCCGTCTCCATGCCTGCCTTTGAGCGGGCCCGCAAGGGGAAATTCGGCATCCTGAATGCCACGGGCAACGCCGTTTCGGCTCTGCTCATGGGTCTTGCCTACCTCTTTGTATGCCTGAAGGCCTACGGCGGGGCCTTTGGTCTGGGCGCTGTGACCCAGTATGTGGGTGCAGCCACCAACTTTTTTGTGGGCATCGGCGGGCTGTTCACCGCCGTGGGCGACTGCAGATTCAACGCCCCCTACCTGAAAACGCTCTATGACTATCTTGACCTGCCCAACAAGATGTACAAGGGCAGCCTGACCACCGAAAAGCGGAGCGACCGCCAGTATACCGTGGAGTTCCTGGATGTCTCGTTCCGGTACCCCGGCAGCGAGCAATATGCCCTGCGCCACCTGAGCATGACCTTCAAGGTGGGGGAGCGGCTGGCCGTGGTGGGCATGAACGGCAGCGGCAAGACCACCTTCATCAAGCTGCTCTGCCGCCTATACGACCCCACCGAGGGTGTCATCCTGCTCAACGGCATCGACATCCGTAAGTACCGCTACGATGAGTACATGGATATCTTCTCGGTGGTGTTCCAGGATTTCAAGCTGTTCGCCCTGCCGCTGGGCCAGAATGTTGCCACGGCCCAGCATTATGATGTCGCCCGTGCCGCCGACTGCCTGCAAAAAGCGGGCTTTTCTGACCGGTTGGCCCGGATGCCCAAGGGGCTGGACACCTGCCTTTATAAAGATTTGGACGAGGATGGCGTGACCATCTCGGGCGGCGAGGCCCAGAAGATCGCCATTGCCCGGGCCCTGTACAAGGATGCACCTTTCATCGTGCTGGATGAGCCTACCGCTGCCCTGGACCCGGTGGCTGAAGCGGAGATCTACGCAAAGTTCAACGAGATCGCGGGCGATAAGACTGCAATTTATATCAGCCACCGGCTGTCCTCCTGCAAGTTCTGTGATGAGATCGCCGTGTTCGACCACGGCGAGGTCGTCCAGCAGGGCACCCATGAGGAACTGCTGGGGGAGCCGGATGGAAAGTATTACGAACTGTGGAACGCCCAGGCACAGTATTACACCGAAGAAAGCGCGTGAACCTGGCCTCCCTATCAGGGGAGCTGTCATCGGAGGTGACTGAGCGCTTTTTGGCCCTGATGTTCTGCACAAAAAAATCGGAAAAAACTGGAATTCCCGACGAAATCGGGTGCGAAAGCACAGCACTTTGGGCGAAAAACTTGACCCACATTGGCCGGACGTGTAAAATAAATCAGTAGTGAGAAAAATCATGGACGCGAAAATTTTCCATGTGTGCGGCATTCCTTTGATCCCATGGGATGAAACAAGGAGGGAAGTTCGACCCAATGAAATGGAAATTCCAAACCGCGGGGCGGCTTCTGGCCCTGCTGGCTCTGAGCGGGGCCCTGCTGGCTGCCCCTTTGCCCGCGCAGGCCGCGCCCGGTGTGCTGACAGGCCTGACCGGAACCGGCTCCAAGCTGGAACTGGAGCTGACCGAGATGGAGCTGGAGATCACCGATGATGACCCCCGCCCCAAGGGCTACCTGTACACCAGCGGCCAGAGCGATTATTACTTCATCGTCTGGATGAGCAGCAACTCCAATGTTGCCACGGTGGATGGCGACGGCAAGGTGACGGGCCGCAATGCAGGCACTGCCATCATCACCGCCATCTCCGACCACGGCGAACGCGCCGCCTGCAAGGTGACCGTGACCCGCAAAAATGAAGAAGCAGCCAGAAAAAAGCCCACGCTGGATACCACCAGCCTGAGCCTTGTGCTGCAGTACAATGACTTGCACCCCGCCCACCAGCTCCAGCTGACCAACAGCGACCACTCCTTCCTCTATGTCTACCAGTGGATGAGCAGCAACCCTGAGGTTGCCACAGTCAGCGACAAGGGCCTTGTCACGGCTCAGGCGGCGGGCACCACCACCATCACGGCAATGGTCTCCAACGGCCAGGCTTTGCGGTGCAGCGTCACGGTGACTTCGGATATCGGCAAGGTGACCCTGAACAAGAGTGACCTGCTGCTCCGCACCGTGGGCACCCAGGAACGTCTGACGGCCACCGTTGCGGTGGAAGGCGGCGGCAGTGTGCCCATTACATGGGTCAGCAGCAACCCCGGTGTCGTTACCGTGGATGCGGATGGCGTGGTGACCGCCATTGCCGATGGAGAAGCCAAGGTCACGGCTCTTTCGCCCGCCGGACGCTTTGACGTGTGCAGCGTTGTGGTGGGCATGGCGGCAGAGAAGTACGAATCTGAAGCCGACCTTGCTGACGAGCTCAAGCTCCCTGACCCCTACGTTGCCGTAAGGCTGAATAAACTGGCATAAAGAAAAAGCACCCGCCCATGGCTGTTTTTGACGGCTATGGGCGGTTTTTGCGTGTATGGAAACAGATGCGCTGGGAAAAACTTGCCGAAGAGGAATTTTTTGCAAAAAATATTTTGCGTTGCATGGTGTGGTGTGCCTGACACATCCGGCCGCCTCCGGCAGGTGAAAAAGGACAAAATGGCCCGAACGTTGTTTAAGACAGGGGGCGGATGCCCCACGGAGCGGCGAAATCTCTGCAAAAAAGGCGGCTGCCCGGCTTGAATGACACATTTAACAAAAATTTGACGTGAAGTGATTGAATTTGCAACTCTTGACAGAAGGCGGGACAAACCATTATCCTTTTATCAGAGGAAAGTATTTTATGTCGCCAGACGTTGGAATGCCTGGTGTACAAGTGTGTGTCAGGAGGGAAAGAATATGTCCAACTACCGGAACCGAATCGGGGAAGCCATTGCCTTTGCCCGGAACGTGGCGGGCAGATCTCAGCAGGAGCTTGCGGATATGCTGGGGCGGGACAAGCGTACCATTCAGAAATGGGAGCGGGGCGAGATCCGCATTGCGCTGGAGGATTTTCTGGATGTATTCGATACTCTGCACCTGCCGGTGGGGCCCTATGAAATGTGGATCCGGCATCCGGAACTCTTTCCGCGCGGCATGGAGGATATCAAGGGCTTCAGCACCGAAAAGAAGCGGAGGACACTGGCGGATTATTATCTGCATCAGGCTGCACCGCTGGAGATCGAGCAGGAGTATTACATCCTGTTCGGCGACCACGGCAGCAACAGCTGCGGCATCCGGCAGGAGCTGCTGGCCAACCTGCAGACTCCGCTCCGTGACCGCAAACGGATCGTGAACCAGATCATCGACAACTACTATGAGGCCCGGGCCATCGGACATCTGACCGACCCGGAGGGCCAGCAGCCAGTGATGCCCATTCTGGAAGCCTGCTACGATGCCAGTGCACGGAGCGTGAAAGCCAACGAGAACCGGTACAGCATCGGCAGCATCGAGAACTATCTGGACGATGCGGAGAAACCGGCAGAAGAGTGAACCGAACAGCAGACGGCCATGTGCAGCCGCCTGCTGTTTTTGCGTTCGGCTGCCTGCGGGAAAATATTGTGAAATTTGCGGATTCCTGCTATACTTATCCTATTGATGAAAAAGAAGGGTGAGATAAATGGCATACAACATGGGCGGTCGGCGCTTCCGGCCGGTGGGCAGCGGAAAAAAGCGGACTGCGCCGCAGTACGGACCGGTGGGCACAGGCTGCCCGTTTGTGGAGGAGGCCGTGGCGCGGCTGTACCGGGAGCAGAACGAGGAACATTTCTGGAGCCTGATGAACGCCCTGAACTATGCGCTGGAATTGCAGACCAAGGTACTGGTGCCACTGGATGCGGCGGTGGACCCCCAGAGCGGAGCCGCCCCCTGGGCGCACCTGCCCATCCCGGAGGAGCGGGCCGAGGGCCTGCCGCCCTGGCTGCTCCACACCCGGAAAGAGCGGAACTATCTGCCGCTGTTCACCTCGGTAAAGAACGCCGAGGCGGAAAAGGCCAGCGCCACCCGCCCCATGGTGGAGCGCAGCCTGCGCAGCGCCATGGAGTATGCGCTGGAAACGGACGGCATCGATGGTGTGGTGCTGGACCCGTGGACAAGCTCTGCCACGCTGGATGTCTCCCTGCTCAGCGGGCTGCTGAGATCGGAGCGGGGGAGTGACAACCCCGGCGCTCAGGAGCTGGAAGCCGGGCACGCCGCCGCCCGGGCCGGGGATTGGCAGGAAGCAGCGGCCCGCTACACTGCCGCTGCCGAGGCTGGCAGCGCCGAGGCTCTTTCTGCCCTGGGGGACTGCCTGTATTATGGCCGGGGTGCCCGGAAGAATAAGACCCAGGCCCGGCGGATGTGGAAAAAGGCCGCACAGGCCGGGGAGGTGCAGGCCATGATCGCCCTGGGGGATGACTGTGCTGCATCGGGCGGGGAGATGGCGGAGACCCTGCAATACTACCGCCGCGCCCAGAGCGCTGCCCGGGAGGTGCCGGACATCGCCTACACCCCGCAGGTCTGCCTGCGCCTTGCCCAGTACGAGACCCAGTACCTCTCCCGCAAAAAGGCGCTGCTGCAGGTGGCCGAAGCCGTGCAGGGCTTTCGGATCCTGCAGGCCGAGGGCGAAACGGATGCTGCCGACTGGCTGCGGGAGGCTGAACTGCTGACCGATCAGCTGCTGGCCGACGATAAAAACGCCTGAAACACAGTTTCTTTACATTTGTTCTAAGAAATCGTCATAGGAAACCGGTAAGATATTCAAGGAAATATTCTGCGCCGAAGAAAAGAGGACAAGCACTATGAGCAAAGTGATCGGAATCGACCTTGGTACCACCAACTCCTGCGTGGCGGTGGTGGAGGGCGGCAAGCCTGTGGTCATTACCAACGCCGAAGGCGAGCGCACCACCCCCAGCGTGGTGGCCTTTACCAAGGATGGCGAGCGTCTGGTGGGCGGCGCGGCAAAGCGCCAGATCGCCACAAACTCCGGCCGCACGGTGTCCAGCATCAAGCGGTACATGGGTTCTGATCACCGGGTGCATATCGATGGCAGGGACCTGACCCCGCAGGAGATCAGCGCCATGATTCTGACCAAGATCCGCCGCGATGCCGAGAGCTACCTGGGTGAGCCGGTGACCGAGGCCGTCATCACGGTGCCTGCCTATTTTGACGACAGCCAGCGCAAGGCCACTCAGGATGCGGGCCGCATTGCGGGCCTGAATGTTCTGCGCATCATCAACGAGCCCACCGCCGCCGCAGTGGCCTATGGCCTGGACAACGAGGCCCCCCAGAAGATCCTGGTCTATGATCTGGGCGGCGGCACCTTTGATGTTTCGATCATCGAGATCGAGGACGGCACCTTTACGGTGCTGGCCACCGGCGGCGATACCCATCTGGGCGGCGATGACTTTGACGAGCGCATCGTTGAGTGGGCTGTGGCGGAGTTCCGCAGATCTGACCGCTTCGATCTGACCAAGGACCCCGCCGCCATGGGCCGCCTGAAGGAGGAAGCAGAAAAGGCCAAGAAGGAGCTTTCCAGTGCGCTTTCCGCCCAGCTGAACCTGCCGTTCATCGCGGTGGGCAAGGATGGCCCCCACCATCTGGATCTGAGCCTGGGCCGCCCCCAGTTTGAGATGATGACCGGTGACCTGCTGGCCCGCACCGTTCAGCCGGTGCAGAACGCCCTGCGGGATGCCGGGCTTTCCGCCAGCCAGCTGGGCAAAGTCCTGCTGGTGGGCGGCAGCACCCGGATGCCCGCTGTGGAGCGGCAGGTCCGGGAGCTGCTGGGCTGTGAGCCCAGCCATACCCTGAACCCCGATGAATGCGTGGCCATGGGTGCCGCCGTGCAGGGCGGCCTGCTGCAGGGCGGCGGAAAGCTGGCCGGTGCCACCGGTGCGGCCGCGCAGGGCCTTGTGCTGATGGATGTCACCCCGCTGACGCTGTCCATTGAGACGCTGGGCGGCGTGGCCACTCCTCTCATCACCCGCAACAGTATGATCCCCACCCGCAAGAGCCAGATCTTTACCACGGCCCGCCCCATGCAGACCAGCGTGGAGATCAATGTGCTGCAGGGCGAGCGCCACTTTGCCCGCGACAACAAGAGCCTGGGCAAATTCCCCCAGCGAGGTGGGCAAAG
>JABLTQ010066106.1_pt1 | contig 15514 bp, 13 predicted proteins | sample 7160101 | NCBI WGS metagenome assembly JABLTQ01 (sample SAMN14651228, study PRJNA627086) | human gut metagenome | isolation source: feces | host: Homo sapiens
ATACCTGTTGTTTGCCTCTGTAGCTCAGTCGGTAGAGCAGGGGACTGAAAATCCCCGTGTCATTGGTTCGATTCCGATCGGAGGCACCATTTTATGCGGCCGTAGCTCATCTGGTAGAGCGCCACCTTGCCAAGGTGGAGGTAGCGAGTTCGAGCCTCGTCGGCCGCTCCATTTTTGACCACCCTTCGGGGTGGTTTTTTTGTGCCGAAATCTCACCAAAATAGTGCATACCTCGACTTTTGCCCATTGACAGCGGCACTTTTATAACAGTATACTTAAACTGTTCTTTTGCGAAAGCGGAAGAATGATTTGCGGTATAGTATTAAAAGGAGTGCGGAATCATGAAAAACTCGAACAGTAAAACCTTCGTTGCCGTCGGCATCGGCGCAGCCCTGTTCTTTGTTCTGGGGCGCTTTGTCGCTATCCCCAGCCCGGTGCCCAACACCAACATCAGCCTGCAGTACGCGGTGCTCGGTCTGCTGGCCGCCATGTACGGCCCTGTGGCCGGCGCCCTGATCGGCTTCATCGGCCATGCCCTCATCGACCTGTCCTGGGGCGGCATCCCGTGGTGGAGCTGGGTCATCGCCTCCGCCTTCACCGGCGTGGTCGTCGGCCTGTTTGCCAAGAAACTGAATGTGCAGGAGGGCGACTTCAACAAGCGTAAGGTCGCCACCTTCGCCATTGCCAATGTCGCGGCCCATGCCATTGCTTGGATCGTCGTTGCGCCTGTGCTGGACATCCTGATCTACGCCGAGCCCGTCAAAAAGGTCTTTGCGCAGGGCGCGTTTGCCGCTGTGTCCAACATCATCACGGCTGTTGTCGTCGGTGGCCTGCTGATTCTGGCCTACACCAAGACCATCGCCAAGAAGGGCTCTCTGGACAAAGAGTAATCCGCTGTAAACCCGTATGCCTTCCCACAAACGCGGGAAGGCATTTTGCTGTTCCGCCACAATTTCCCCTGCGAGGTGCCGTATGGCTGAAACGAGAACCCCGATCATATCCTTCAAAAATTTTTCCTTCCAATATCGCGCCCAGAAGCAGCCCACGCTGCATGACATCAATCTGGACATCTACCCCGGGGAGCGCGTGCTGATCGCCGGGCCGTCCGGCAGCGGCAAGTCCACGCTGGCGGCCTGCATCAACGGCCTGAACCCGTTCTCCTACCCCGGCGAGTGCACGGGCACGCTGACTGTGGACGGCGTGGACGCGCCCCACAGCAGTATTTTTGAGCTGGCGGGCCACGTCGGCACGGTGCTGCAGGACCCGGACGGCCAGTTCATCGGCCTGACGGTGGGGGAGGACATCGCCTTTGCGCTGGAAAACAGCTGCACCCCGCAGGACGAAATGCACGAGATCACCCGCCGCGCCGCCGAGCTGGTCGGCATCGAGAACCACCTCGACTACGCTCCGCACGAGCTTTCCGGCGGTCAGAAGCAGCGCGTCAGCCTTGCGGGCGTCATGGTCGACGAGGTGAAGATTTTACTGTTCGATGAGCCGCTGGCAAACCTTGACCCGGCCACGGGCAAGCAGGCCATTGAGCTGATCGACACGATCCAGCAAAAGACCGACACGACGGTCCTCATCATTGAGCACCGCCTTGAGGACGTGCTCTGGCGCAGCGTGGATCGCATTGTGCTGGTCAACGAGGGCCGCATCCTGGCCGACCTGCGCCCCGACGAGCTCCTGTCCGGCGCACTGCTGGCAGAAAACGGCATCCGTGAGCCGCTTTACGTCACGGCCATGCGGTATGCGGGCATTGACATCACGCCCGCCAAGCACCCCGCCCACGTTGACTCCGTCGTGCTGGATGACGCCGATACCGAGAAGCTGCGCGTCTGGTTCCGCGCCGAGCCGCTGCCCGCGGCCAAGCCTGCCCCGACCCCGCTGCTGCAGGTCAAGGGTCTGTCCTTCGGCTACAGCAAGGACCAGCACACCCTGTCCGACGTGAGCTTCACGATTGGAAAAGGGGAGATGGTCAGCATCGTGGGCCGCAACGGCGCGGGCAAGTCAACGCTCTCCAAGTTGATCTGCGGCTTTGAAACGCCCGACAGCGGTGAAATTTTCTTTGACGGGAAAGACCTGAAAGACGAAAACATCCGCCGCCGCGCCAGGCATATCGGCTATGTCATGCAGAACCCGAACCAGATGATCTCCAAGACAATGATCTTTGACGAGGTCGCGCTGGGCCTGCAGGGCAGCGGCCTGACCGATGCTGAGATTCGCGCCAGGGTCGAGGACACGCTGAAGGTCTGCGGCTTGTACCCGTTCCGCAACTGGCCCATCTCGGCGCTGAGCTTCGGCCAGAAAAAGCGCGTGACCATCGCCAGCGTGCTGGTGCAGGACCCCGAGCTTATCATTCTGGACGAGCCGACGGCGGGCCAGGATTTCCGACATTACACTGACATTATGGAGTTCCTGCGCGGGCTGAACGCCAAGGGCGTGACCGTGGTCATGATCACCCACGACATGCACCTGATGCTGGAATACACGCCGCGGGCGCTGGCTTTTTGCGACGGGCGGCTCATTGCGGACCGCAGCGCGGCGGCCATCCTCTGTGACCCGGCGCTGATCGAGCAGGCGGCCTTGAAGGAGACGAGCCTTTACACGCTGGCCAACCGCTGCGGCATCACGCCCGCCGAGAAATTTGTGGAGCGCTTTATCGCGGCAGACAGGGAGGTGCGCGCCGATGGCTGCTAATACCGTTTTGAACTATATACCGCGCAAAAGCGTGGTACACGACCTGACCGGCACGACAAAGCTGGCGTTCTTTCTGCTGTTTACCTTCGCCAGCATGATCACCTACAACACCTGGGTGCTGCTGGGGCTGATGGCCGTCAGCTTTGCGGTATTCAGGCTCAGCCACATCAAGCTGCGCGAGGTTCGTTTCATGCTGGTCTTTATGTTGGTGTTCCTCGTGCTGAACGACCTGTTCATCTTCCTGTTCGACCCGAACCAGGGCACGGCGCTCTACGGCACCCGCACGGTGCTTTGCCACCTGTTCTGGCGGTACGACCTGACCGCCGAGCAGCTGTTCTATATGTTCAACATCTCGCTGAAATATTTTGTCGCGCTGCCGGTGGCCATTCTGTTCATCTCGGCCACGAACCCCAGTGAGTTTGCCGCCAGCTTGAACAGCATCGGCATCTCATACAAGGTCGGCTATTCCGTCGCCATTGCGCTGCGGTACATTCCGGATATTCAGCGCGATTACCACAGCATCAGCCAGGCACAGCAGGCCCGCGGCGTCGAGCTGGGCCGCAGCGAGCCGTTCTTCAAGCGCTTGAAGAACTCGGTCAGCATCCTGCTGCCGCTGATTCTGACGAGCTTGAACCGCATCGACACGATCTCCAACGCCATGGAGCTGCGCGGCTTCGGCAAGCATGACAAGCGCACCTGGTACACACGCCGCCCCTTTGCCTGCCGCGATTTTATCGCGCTGGCAGTCGGCGTCGTGCTGCTGCTCATCAGCCTGACCGTGACGATCAGGTTTGGACGGTTTTATAATCCGTTTGTGTAAAAAACGAAAATTGCGCCCCTGCGGCATAACTCCGCAGGGGCGCATTCTATATAAGCCCGTGCCCGTTTGCGGTGGCGGAAGCTTTCCCGGGCGGATATGGAATCCGCCCCTACACATAGGGACGGTGCCTGCATCGACTCGGAAAGTTCGTGCTGCCGTGGTCGAACAATGCCCGCCCCTACAATCCCATCAAAAAACAGCCGCCCGCTCAGGCATCGTACCTGGGCGGGCGGCTGTTATTCTGATTTTACTGCATCAGCCCACACACCAGCTGTGCATAGGCAACGGGGTCCTCAATGGGCAGACCGGCGATCAGCAGGGCCTGGTCATAGAGCAGCTCGGCGTACTTGGCGACCTTGTCGGTGTCGCCCGCGGCGTGGGCAGCCTTCAGGGCGGCAAAGACCGTGTGGTTCGGGTTCAGCTCCAGCACCTTCGTGCTCTCGACGCCCTCTGCGTTGGGCATGCGGCGCAGTACCTTCTCCATCTCCATCGAGATACCGCCCTCGGCAGACAGGGTGACGGGGTGTTCCTGCAGGGTCGGATTGACCTTGACCTCCTTGACCTTGCCGTTCAGGTCCTTCTTGATTTCCTCAAACAGGTCCTTGTTCTCGCTCTCGGCAGCCTCGGCGGCCTTCTTCTCGTCCTCGGTCTCCAGACCCAGGTCACCGGAGTTGATGTTTTTAAACTCCTTCTCCTTGTAGTCGCGCATCATCTGCAGGCAGAACTCATCCACATCCTCGGTGCAGAGCAGCAGGTCGTAGCCCTTGCTCAACACCAGCTGGGCGTTGGGCAGCTTGCCCAGACGGTCCGTGTCGTCACCGGCGGCAAAGTAGATGCACTTCTGATCCCCGGGCATCTTCTCGACGTACTCGTCCAGCGTGACGAGCTTTTTCTCCTTGGCGGAGTAGAACATCAGCAGGTCGCCCAGCAGATCCTTGTGCATGCCGTAGTCGCCGTAGATGCCAAACTTGATCTGGCGGCCAAAGTTCTTCCAGAAGGTCTCATACTTCTCGCGGTCATTGACGAGCATCGCGTGCAGCTCGTTCTTGATCTTCTTTTCCAGAGAATTGCGCATCAGCTTGAGCTGGTTGTCCTTCTGCAGCGTCTCACGGCTGATGTTCAGACTCAGATCCTCGCTGTCCACAACACCCTTCACAAAGCTGAAATAATCCGGCAGCAGGTCGGCACACTTCTCCATGATCATAACGCCGGAGGCATACAGCGCCAGACCCTTCTCGTACTCCTTGGTGTAGTAGTCGTACGGGGTCGAGCCGGGGATGAACAGCAGCGCGGTGTAGGTCGCCGTACCCTCGGTGCGGCTGGTGATGACGCGCAGCGGGTCGGTGTAGTCCATGAACTTGTTCTTGTAGAACTCGTTGTAGTCCTCATCCTTGACCTCGTTCTTCGGGCGCTTCCAGATGGGCACCATGCTGTTCAGCGTTTCCAGCTCGGTGTAGGTCTCGTACTCGGGCTTGTAGTCGTCGCCCGCGTCCTCCGGCTTCGGCTTCTGGCGGGATTTCTCGCGGTACATCGTGATGGGGAAGCGGATGTAGTCGCTGTACTTCTTAATGAGGTTTGCAAGCTCGTAATCCTCGAGGTACTCGCTGTACTTGTCGGTATCGGTGTCGTCCTTCAGCACCAGAATGATCTCGGTGCCGACGTCCTCCTTGTCAGCCTCGGTCAGGGTGTAGCCCTCGACGCCGGTGGACTCCCACTTCCAGGCCGTGTCAGCGCCCTGTGCGCGGGAGATGACGGTGACCTTTTTGGCCACCATGAACGCGGAATAGAAGCCGACGCCGAACTGACCGATGATGTCGATGTTATCGCTCTGGTTCTCGGTCTTGAAGTCAAGGGAGCCGGACCTGGCAATCGTGCCGAGGTTCTTCTCCAGCTCCTCCTTCGTCATGCCGATGCCGTTATCGGTGATGGTCAGCGTGCGGCTGTCCTTGTTGGGCTGGATGTGGATTTTCAGGTCGTCCTTCGTGATGCCGATGGACGTGTCGGTCAGGCTCTTGAAGTAGCGCTTGTCGCAGGCATCCGATGCGTTGGAGATCAGCTCACGCAGGAAGATCTCGCGGTTTGTATAGATAGAATTGATCATCAGGTCAAGCAGCTTTTTGCTCTCGGCCTTAAACTGATGCATAGCCATGGTAGAAAACCTCACTTTATACAAATGAAATTAGCACTCGTTTGTTTCAACTGCTAAAACTAGTTTAGCACTCTTTTTAATAAAGTGCAACCCTTGCACAGCATTTTAACAAAAAATTTAAATTCAGGGCTTTTCAAACGTGGGAATTTGCGGTATGCTAACAATGTATAAGGTATTCTGTTAAACAGCGCGGCAGGGGCCGGGCATGCCCGTGAATGTCTGCCTGCGTACAGCTGCGGGCCGCATATAGGCGGCCCCTACGCCATGCCGAGAAAAAACGATCCCTTACCATAGAAATACCATAGAAAGAAGAATCCATCATGCAAATATACACCCACACTCTCCCCGGCGGCGCACAGCTCATCGGGTATCTGCGCGATAGGACCGTCGAGATGCCTGCCTTCAACACCCGTCCGGCCATTCTCATCCTGCCGGGCGGCGGCTACGCCTGGTGCAGCAGGCGCGAGGCCGACCCCGTTGCCATGCAGTTTCTGCAGGCTGGCTACAACGTCTTTACCCTCTATTACACCTGCCGAAGTGACGAGACCGTGCCCGCGCTGCGTTGGCAGCCGCTGATCGATGCTGCCGGGGCGATCCTGCATATCCGCCGCAATGCAGAGCAGTTCGGCACCGACCCGGCAAAAATCGCCATCTGCGGCTTCTCGGCGGGCGGCCATCTGGCGGCGTCCACGGCCATCCTGTGGGACGCCGAGCCTGTGCAGACCGCCCTTGGCATCCACGGCACCGAGGCCCGCCCCGATGCCGTTGTGCTGGGCTATCCGGTCATCACGGCGGGGGAATACCGCCACGACGGCTCCATTGTCAACCTCTGCGGCGATGACGCCGACCTGCGCGCCACAATGAGCCTGGAAAACCAGGTCCGCGACGGTCTGCCGCCCTTCTTCGTCTGGCATACGGTGGAGGACACGTCCGTTCCCGTGCAGAACTCTTTGATGCTTGCCGGTGCGCTGACAGCCCATAAGGTCCCGCTGGAGCTGCATCTTTTCGCCCACGACGGCCACGGCACAAGCACCTGCACGCGGGAGGTCAACACCCCCAACAAGCACAACAGCGCCTGGGTGGCCCTCTGCACGGACTGGCTGGCCGAAACCTTTGATTTTCACCTGTAACAGGAGATGACAAAGCATGAAAATCATGTTTTATGCGCTGCGCCCCTTTGATGAGCAGCAATACTGCGAGCCCTACAAGGCCCGCTACGGCATCGACTACACTGGCACGCCCGACGTGCCGCGCCCGGATAACCTGCATCTGGCCGAGGGCTGCGACGCCGTCAGCACGAACCCCTGCGAGATACGCCCTGAATATTTGCAGACATGGGCTGAAATGGGCGTCAAATATCTGCCCTGCCGCAGCATCGGCTATGATCATATCCCGCTGGACACCGCCAAAAAGCTGGGTCTGCGCATCAGCCACAGCCACTACCCGCCGGACGGCGTGGCCAACTATACGATCATGCTCATGCTGATGTGTACCCGCCGCATGAACGAAATCATGCTGCGCGCCAATGTGCAGGACTACTCGCTGCCCGGCAAAATGGGCCGCGATATTTCCGGCTGCACGGTGGGTGTCATCGGTACAGGCAAGATCGGCCAGACGGTCATCCGCCACCTGAGCGGCTTCGGCTGCAAGATTTTGGCCTACGACCTCTACCCGAACGACGCGGTCAGGCAGTACGCCGACTACGTCACGCTGGACGAGCTTTACGCGCAAAGTGACATTATCACGCTGCACACGAACGCCACGGCGGAGAACCACCACCTCATCAACGCCGGCGCCCTTGCAAAAATGAAGGACGGCGTGCTGCTCGTCAACACGGCGCGGGGCACGCTCATTGACCCCGACGCGCTGATCGCCGGGCTGGAAAGCGGCAAGATCGGCGGTGCGGGCCTCGACGTCATTGAGGATGAGACCGGTATTTACTATTACAACCGCATGGGGCAGGCCATCCCGAACCGCGAGCTGAACCTGCTGCGCAGCTATCCCAATGTCATCGTCAGCCCGCACACGGCGTTTTACACCGACGTCAATGTCGCCAGCATGGTGCAGAGCCCGTTTGAGGCGCTGGACGCCTATGCCCACGGCCAGCCCTACGCCGGTGAGGTGCAGCTGTGATGCCAGCCGTTGAGCCGGGCCGCTGCGGCGAACACTGGGACGACTGCCCGCGGCTGGCGGCAGGGGACCGCTTTGACTTTGCCTGTGCGGGCTGCGGCGACTGCTGCCGCCAGAGGCGCGATCTGGTGCTGTCGGGGTATGACCTCTACCGCATTGCGCGGCGGCTTAGCTTGCCGCCCCGTATCGTGGCGGCGGCGTTCTGCAAAAGCTACCTTGCGCCTGAAAGCTGCCTGCCCGCCCTGCGCCTGACGCCGGACCCCAAAACCGGCAACTGCCGCTTTTTTGAGGGCAGCGCCTGCACCATCCATGCCGCGCGCCCGCTGGCCTGTGCGCTCTACCCGCTGGGGCAGAGCATCGACACGGTGACAGCGCAGACAGAATATTACGTCCAGACGCCGCTTTGCGGTGCACGGGCAGGGGAGGCACGGACGCTGCAGGACTATCTGCAGGATTCCGCCGTGCTGGACCGCGCGGGGGTGGATGCCCGCTGGGCCATTGTCTGCACGCAGCTTTCCCACCGGTTACAGGCCGCGGGCGGCGCGGATAACCCCCGCTTCTCCGCCGCTGTCAGGCGTATGGAGCGTGCCCTCTACTACGACTACGAGCTCGGCGACGACTTCTACCCGCAGTTTTGTCAAAACGTAGAAATTTTAATGCCGCTTTTGGACAGGATGCTGTAAAAAACAGCTTTGTAGGGAGCGGTCTTGACCGCTCCGTGCAGCTCTGCGGCAGAAACCAACGCCCTGGAGGGGTCAAGACCCCTCCCCTACAAAACAACAACAAAAGCGCTGTGACCTTTTCAAACAGTCACAGCGCTTTTCCTATATGGCTTTGTAGGGGCCGCACATGTGCGGCCCGCAGCCTGAAGATAACCGCCCATCTGCGGGAAAGCCGCGGGCCGGGCATGCCAGGCCCTACGTGTAAATCAGCAGATAAAGAATCCGCCTCTGCCGCCGCAGCAGCACCAGCTCAAAATATTGCACACTAATAAATACATCCAGAACGACAGACAGAAAGACCCCGGGCTGCCGCTGGGCTGGGCGTAGGGCTGCTGGTAGCTTGTGTAGCTGCGGCCCGGGCTTTGCAGCTGATCCAGCAGGTTTTGATAAGCGTAGTTGTTCGGCTCCATCGAGACCGCCGTCCGGGCCTCCTCCTGCGCGCGGATGTTGTTGCCAAGCCCCTGATTGGCCAGCGCGGCGTAGTAGTGCCACTGGGCCGTGCGGTTGGCAGCGGGGATGCCGTTCAGCGTGTTCATAGCCTCCTCATAGAAGCCGCTGCGGATGTAGTTTGCCGCGGCACGCAGCTCTGGGTCACCGGCAGCGCTGCCGTAGCTCTGCCGCCCGGACGAGCCGCTTGTGCTGTAATACCCAAACCCGAACGGTCCAAAGCCGAACCCAGCCCCGCTGAACGGGTCCTGATACTGCTGGCTGTAGCCGCTCTGGCTGCTGCCATAGCGCTGCCCGCCAGCACTGTAAGACGCCCCGCCGCCCTGCTTGATGCGCATGATCTCGCTGTAAGCGGCCTGTACCTCTTTAAAGTGCTCCTCCGCCGACGGGTCATCGGGGTGCAGGTCGGGGTGGTACTCCTTGCATTTTTTGCGGTAGGCTTTTTTAATCGTTTCGTCGTCGGCACTGGGGGTGATGCCCAATACACTGTATGGATCAGTCATGGCGCTTTGCCTCCCTGTGCTTGCGTACCAGCGCGTATTTGCTCCACACGCCGGAATAGATCGTGTTGTACAATAGCTTCCCCTCCGGGGTGTCCTTTAAAATCGGCAGCATCTCAAACTGCTGTGCGCAGCGGCCCATCTGCTGGGTCAAAAGCTCGTGGCAGCGCTGCTCATAGGCGGCGGGCGGCAGCTCGTCCGCCAGTTGCCGCAGGGCGTTGAACTGCCCGCGGCGGCTGTCCTTTTCCAGATCGTCGTAGGCGTCCATCAGGTAGATGAACGCCCCCAGCCCATTGCCCATGCCGCGCAGCGCCGGGGCCCAGATGTCGTCGCGGCAGGCGAACACCTCGCCCAGCAGTGCGCCAAAGGCGTTGCACAGCGCGTCCAAATCGTGGCTGCCGGCGCTTTCCAGCGCGTTCAGCCTGTCCAGCTGTGCGGCCATGGTCTGCAGCTGGCGCGGCCAGCGCTCCCGCAGGGCGGGCAGGCTTGGCTCCAGCTTTTGCGCCTGCGTCAGACTGGCGCGGCGGTGATCGTCCTGCCAGTCATCGAGAAAGTTGTAGTATGCCAGCGCGGCGGTCATGTCGGCGGCGTAGTCCAGCAGCTCGTTGTCCGCACGGGGGCGCTTTTTCAGTGGGTGGGGCACGCAGCGGCCCTCGGAAAAGGCTGTGGGCGTGTCATACAGTGCTGTCAGCAGAATAGCGACAAACGCCATGTCATAGCTTAATGTCAACTGTCCGGTGTGTCCGTAGCGGCGGCCCAGCGTCCGGCACAGCCCGCAGTAGTAAGCCTGGTAGCGGTCTATCTCGGCGTCTGCCAAACCCTTACGGTAAAGCGTAACATATCCGAACATCGCGCGTCAACTCTTTTTGATGAACTGATGGCCGCACTTCGGGCAGGTGATGCTGATCTTGCCGCGCCCGCGGGGCACGCGCAGCTGCTGGCCGCACTGGGGGCAGCGGTAATAGTGATAGTCCTTGCGCTGCTTGAACCGCACCTGCTGTTTGCCAAACCACGTGGTAACGCGGTTCTGGTAGGAGAGATATTTGAGGTTTTCACTGTACCGCTTGCGGGTGTTGCGGCTCAAAATGCGGAAATAGCTGTAGACGATGGCCGCCAGCCCCAGCCAGTACAGCACCGGCGACACCCATGCGCCGATGACAATAAGGATAAGCGACGAAATACACAGGAAACCGCCGAACTGGTCGAACCCATATCGGCCCGCCATAAACCGCTGAAACCAGCCTTTCATGTAAAAACCACCTTTTCGCGGCAAAGCCGCATTGTTTTCATCGTACTATTATGGCACACAAATATGGGCAAATCGTGAACAAGCGGGGAATAGAGTTTGAACAAAAATACAAAATAACTTTTTGACTAATCATAATAATATTGGTGAGAATCTGTCAAATAGCGATCGATAATTGCACACGCTGAGCCATAACTGATCTTGAAAAACTCACGATCAGGTCGGATTCTGTATTCGGATAATAGAGCATGTATTTCGGCTTCTACTTTTTTGCAATTCTTGACTTTAAAAACTTTTCTGGCTGAGTAAGGATATAGAACGCCTGTAGCAGAATTTATTTCGCTAACACGTTTTTGAACGTTCCGCGTAGTCATGCCAATTTTTAGAATGTCCTTTTCCTCGCGACGAGATAAAATATATATGTAGTCCTCTGGGGTGGCTTTGTCAACATTGAATTGCAAATAGTTGTTGCAATAAGTCAAAAAATGGTTCTGCTGTAATTGTAATAAGCTATTACGCCCCAAAGACTCATCCTTGCTTAAAAGAGACACTCGGAGGTCTTGTAAAGATTTGACGATATTTTTCATATCGTGATATGTAGGATAGTCCAAGTACATATTTACAGTGAACCAATCCCACTGATCTTGACGAATAATTCGATTAAAAATTCCTTTTACCCAACTTATACTATGTATCAAATCCTCGAGTGTAACGGGCTCTTTTCCGATAACGAATTTCTGCACAGTATGTAAAGCTAGTCGATTTTTGAAATCTGTGGATGGCTTTAACGGTGCCATTCCAAACCCCCATTTGACTGTATTCATGCTACAAATCTTTTTTACTTAAAAAAATGATAAGATTGGAATGAAATTACTTTGCGAGAATGTAACTTAAAGATTAAGCCTTCTTAAACCTCACCACGCACTCAACATGCTTCGTCCTCGGGAACAGATCCACCGGCTGGACCTCCACGGCTTTATATCCGTGCTCGGTCAGCCACTTGGCATCCCTTGCCGCTGTTGCGGCGTTGCAGCTGACCATGACCACGGTCCGCGGGGCCATCTCGGCAATGGCGGTCAGGGTCGCTTCGTCGCAGCCCTTGCGGGGCGGGTCTACGACGATCACGTCGGGACGCGCACCTTCGGCGGCGAGCTGGGCGGCGGCTGCACCGGCATCCTGACAGCGGAAGTCCGCTCTGTCCGCGTCCAGTCCCAGCCACGCGGCGGTCTCCTTCGCGCCCTCGACAGCCTGCGGCACGACCTCAACGCCGACTAAGCGCTTGCAGTCCGCCAGCATCGAAAGCCCGATCGTGCCCATGCCGCAGTACAGGTCCAGCAAAAAATCGTCCGGCTTCAGCCCAGCGTACTCCCGCGCCTTGGCGTAGAGCACTTCGGCGGCGGGGGTGTTGACCTGGTAAAATTCATGCACACCCATCCGCAGCGGCACACCGGCCAGCGTGTCCTCAATGACGCCGGAGCCCAGCACGATGCGGGTCCTGCGGCCCAAAATCACGTTCGTCCGCTCACTGTTGCGGTTGACCAAAATCGTCGTTAAGGCAAACTCTTTTTGCAGTGTGGCGCAGATTTCCGCCTCGTTCGGCAGACCGTTGCCGTTTACCACAAAGCACAAAAGCCGCTGCCCGCTGTGCCAGCCCTGACGCATGTACAAATGGCGCACGCGGCCCGTGTGGGTCTCCTCGTTGTAGGCAGTGATGCCGTTCTCCTCCAGCAGCGCACAGGCGCGGGCGGCCAGCTCGTTCATCCACGCGGGCTGCAGCTTGCAGTCGGTGCAGGCCACAATGCGGTGGCTGCGCCCGGCAAAAAAGCCGGTCACAATATGCCCGTTTTCGTCGGTGCCCACGGGCAGCTGGACCTTGTTGCGGTAGCGGTCCGTGTCGGGTGCGCCCAGCACGTCCGGCACCGGTACGTCCAGCTTGCCCAGCCGCGCAAAGGCGTCCCGTACAAACTGGGTCTTGGCGGCGCACTCGGCCTCATAGCTGATATGCCGCAGCCCGCAGCCGCCGCAGGGGCCGGCCACCGGGCAGTCCTGCCTGATGCGGCCAGGCCCGGCGGTCAACAGCTTCTCCACGCGGCCAAAGGCATAGGTTTTCATCGGCTTGACAATGCGCACCTCGGCCACATCGCCGGGGGCGGTCAGCGGCACAAAAACGGCCTGACCGTCCTTGTGGGCCACGCCGTTTCCGTCATTGGAGAGCGCTTCAATCTCCAGAGTAATGATCTGATTTTTCGTAAAAGGCATGTCTGCTCCTTATAAATAGTGCGGGAAATGTTACGGATTGATGGCCTGCGGTGTGGCAGGACCCTCTTTCTCCAGCGTGGCCAGGTACTTGCTCGGCGGCACGCCCTTGACCTTCTTGAACACGCGGGAAAAATAAAACTGGTCAAAAAAGCCCACAGATACGGCAATTTCCGCAATCGACAGGCTGGAATTCTTCAGCAGGCTGCACGCCTCGCTGATGCGGTAGCTTGTCAGGTAGTCAATGGGGCTCTGCCCGACGTTCGACATGAACACGCGGTACAGGTGGCTGCGGCTGACGCCGACGGCCTTGGCAATATCGTCCACCGAAATATCATGCGAGTAGTTGAACTGGATATACTTGATGGCGGCCAGCACGTACTGGCTGCTGGACGAGCCCACGTTGGGCATCGCCTCGCGGGCCTCCTTCATCAGGTGCGCCATAAAGATATACAGATAACCTGTCATCAGGGCCTCGCACTGCGGCTCCGGCCCGCGGGACAGGTAGATATTGTACAGCGCCTCCCGCACGGTCTGCGGGTCCTTGCAGTGGTGTACGGGGTGCGCATCGGAGAACGGCGTCTGCTGCACCAGCTTGTTGGCACACGCGCCGTTGAAGCCGACCCAGTAGTACTCCCACGGGTCGGTCTCGTCGGCGGCGTAGGTGATGAGCTGGTTCGGCTTGGCTAGGAACAGATCGCCCTCCTGCAGCGTGTGCGAGGCCCCGTTGACCTGATACACACCCTTGCCCGCCACCACCAGATGGATCAGGTAGTGGTCGCGCACGCCGGGGCCCCAGGTATGGCCCGGCTGGCAGTATTCATGCCCGCAGTTAAAAATCGAGAGCTCGACGTTGTCGGTGTAGCTCTGCTTGTAGGATTGCTTCATCTCATTGATGGTCATGGCGGCACCTCGCTCGTGTGATATTTTTATTATACCAAGCTATTCATCAAAAGTCCATAAAAGAGGCGGAAAAAATGTTTGCTTTTTTTGCAGGATTTGCTATACTGAAAACAAGAAACCCGCAGAGAGCCGCTCCTTTGGCTGTCTGCCTAAAAACATAAGGCTCAATTTGTGCATATCTACGAAAAGAGCCGCCCGACAGGAAAGGTGAGTGGAATCATGGCAAATACCATTGAACTCAAACAGCAGATCGCACAGGGCGAATACGACGCCGCCTTTGCCAAGCTGTACGGTGCAGACGCCGTGCAGGAGCAGCGCAAGCGCTATACCGACCTGATCGAAGAATTTGAAAAGAAATACGGCACCAACCGCACGGTGCGCCTCTATTCCGCCCCGGGCCGCACCGAGATCGGCGGCAACCACACCGACCACAATAACGGCGTGGTGCTGGCAGGCTCTGTCAACCTGGATATGGTGGCTGTCGTCTCCCCGAATGAGGAAAATGTCATCCGCGTCAAGTCCCTGGGCTTTGACAAAATTGACGATGTCGATGTCACCAATCTCGTCCCGCAGCCGTGCGAGGCCGAGCACTCCGCGTCCCTGATCCGCGGCGTCGCCAAGGGCATCGTGGATGCGGGCGGCAAGGTGGGCGGCTTTGACTGCTACACCACCAGCAACGTGCTGCGCGGCTCCGGTCTGTCCAGTTCCGCAGCCTTTGAGGTCTGCATCGGTGCCATCCTGCGCGGCGAGTACAACAACAATGACATGGAGAAGTTCAACCAGGTCAAGATCGCCCAGATCGGCCAGTATGCCGAGAATGTGTTCTTCGGCAAGCCCTGCGGCCTGATGGACCAGACCGCCTGCGCCGTCGGCGGCGTTATCACCATCGACTTCAAGGACCCGGCCCACCCGGTGGTCGGCCAGACGGCCATCGACCTGGCGAAGCACGGCTTTGTCATGTGCATCAGCGACACGAAGGGCAGCCACGCCGACCTGACCGACGACTATGCTGCCATCCGCCGCGAGATGGAGAGCGTGGCCGAGCAGTTCGGCAAAAAGGTCCTGCGCGAGGTCGATGAGGACGAGTTCTACAAGGCTCTGCCCAAGCTGCGCAAGGCCGTGGGGGACCGCGCCGTCGTGCGCGCGATGCACTTCTACAACGACTGCCGTCGCGCCGCCCAGCTCTGCGACGCCGTGCGCGAGGACGATTTTGAAACGTTCCTGCGCCTGATCATCGAGGGCGGTCACTCCAGCTTTGAGTTCAACCAGAACGCCTACAGCATCAAGAGCCCGAAGGAGCAGGGCGTGCCTGTGGCCCTGGCCCTGAGCCAGCGCGTACTGAATGGCCGCGGCGCGTGGCGTCTGCAGGGCGGCGGCTTTGCCGGCACCATTCAGGCGTTTGTGCCCGTTGACCTGCTGGACGCCTACAAGGCCGCCATCGACGGCTGCTTCGGCGAAGGCAGCTGCCACGTCCTGAACATCCGCAACTACGGTGCCGTGCCCGTGACGCCGGATATGTGAGCGCATAAAAGAGTGTAAATAAAGCCGCAGCTGTGCAGAAAACGCATAGCTGCGGCTTTTTGTGCTTTTTTAATATCATCGTGCGGTAGGGGCCGGGCATGCCCGGCCCGGCGGCCACCCGCA
>JABLTQ010000422.1_pt1 | contig 15488 bp, 10 predicted proteins | sample 7160101 | NCBI WGS metagenome assembly JABLTQ01 (sample SAMN14651228, study PRJNA627086) | human gut metagenome | isolation source: feces | host: Homo sapiens
CAACTCAATCGCGAAAAGGGTGTCGAGAGGGTCGAAGACCCTTCGCGGGTGCAGGGCAGAGCCCTGCCGGAGTCCAGAGGCAGAGCCTCTGGCGCTTCCCCTCACCCTAACTCCTTCACCCGGTGGCAGGCGACGAAGTGCCCCTTCTCGACTTCGTTGAAGGGCGGCATCGACTGCGCGCAGGCTTCGGTGGCGTGGGGGCAGCGCGTGCGGAACGGACAACCCGACGGCGCGTTCAGGGGGCTTGGAATGTCGCCGGAGAGGACAATGCGCTTGTTTGCGCGCGCCGCCTTCGGGTCAGGCAGCGGAACGGCGGACAAAAGCGACTTGGAGTACGGGTGCAGCGGGTGATTGTAGATTTCCTCCGCCGACGCCAGCTCCACCATCTTGCCCAGATACATCACGGCGATTCTGTCCGAAATATGCCGCACAACCAGCAGGTCATGCGCAATGAACAGGTATGTCAACCCCAGCCGATCCTGCAAATCATCAAACATGTTGATGACCTGCGCCTGAATCGACACGTCCAGCGCCGACACCGGCTCGTCGCAGACGATGAATTCGGGATTCACCGCCAGCGCGCGGGCAATGCCGATGCGCTGCCGCTGACCGCCGGAAAACTCGTGCGCGTAACGCGAGGCGTGTTCGCTGTTCAGCCCGACATAGCCCAGCAGCTGCAAAATGCGCTCCTCCCGCTCCTTCTTGGAGGAATACAGGTGGTGCACATCCAACGGTTCGCCCACGATGTCCGACACGGTCATGCGCGGGTTCAGCGAGGAGTACGGATCTTGGAACACCATCGTCGCCTTCGTGCGGAACTTCTGCAAGTCCGCTTTCGTCTTGACGGGCTTGCCATCGTAAATGATTTCGCCCGCCGTCGGCTTGTACAATTGGAGGATGGTGCGCCCAACAGTCGTCTTGCCGCAGCCGGATTCGCCCACCAGACCGAGCGTTTCGCCCTTGTTGATGGTGAAGGACACATCATCGACCGCCTTCAGCGGCTTGGTGCGGAAGAAGCCCATGTTGATGTCAAAGTATTCTTTCAGTCCTTTGACTTCCAGCAATGGCTGGTGCATCTGCGCTTCAGACACAGGGCACTCCTCCTTCCTCCGTGATGCTGCCGTCCTCAATGCCCTTCTTGACGTTCATCCAGCAGGTTGCCATATGGTCGTCATTGATGAGCATCCGAACCGGCTTCTCTCTCAGGCAAATCTTCATCGCCGCCTCGCAGCGGGGCGCGAACGGGCAGCCTTTGGGCATGTTCAGCAGGTCAATCGGCGTACCGGTAATCGGCTCCAGGCGCTGTCCGTTGTTCTCCGCCGTCGGAATGGAGCGCATCAGACCCTTTGTGTACTCGTGACGCGGGTTGTAGAAGATTTCATCCGCCGTCCCCTGTTCGCAGATAGAACCGGCGTACATGACGATGACCTCGTCGCACATCTGGGCGACAACGCCCAAGTCGTGCGTAATCATGATAATCGCCATGCCCATCTTCTTCTGCAGGTCGCGCATCAAATCAAGAATCTGCGCCTGAATCGTCACGTCCAGCGCGGTCGTCGGCTCGTCGGCAATCAGGATGTCCGGCTCGCACGCCAGCGCCATGGCAATCATCACGCGCTGCCGCATACCGCCCGACAGCTCGAACGGGTACTGCTTCATGCGCTTTTCCGGCTCGTTGACGTTGACCAGCTTCAGCATCTCCACCGCGCGTTCGCGCGCCTGATGGCGGTTGCGGTCGGTGTGCAGCAGAATCGCTTCCATCAGCTGCCGACCGATGGTGTAAGTCGGGTTTAGAGACGTCATCGGGTCTTGGAAGATAATCGAGATGCGGTTGCCGCGCACGGAGCGCAGCAGCTTCTCGTCCGCGCCGACCAGCTCCTGCCCGTCGAATTTCACGCTGCCGCTGACGATTTTGCCCGTCGGCGCAAGAATCTGCATGACGGAATACGCCGTGACGCTCTTGCCCGAACCGCTTTCGCCCACGATGCCCAGCACCTTGCCGTGGTCAAGGCGGAACGAAACGCCATCCACCGCCTTGACTTCGCCCGCGTCGGTGAAGAAGGATGTATGCAGGTCATTGACTTCCAGCAATGCCATTTTGTCCAGCTCCTTTCATCACGCATTCAGCTTCGGGTCAAATGCGTCGCGCAGGCCGTCGCCGAACAGGTTCAGGCTCAACACGATGAGGCAGATGACCACGGCGGGGATAATCAGGCGATAGGTGTAGGAATAGATGCCGTTGAGCGCGTCAGAAGCCAGCGAGCCCAGCGAGGGCATCGGCGCATTAACGCCCAGACCCAGGAAGGACAGGAAGCTTTCGGTGAAAATCGCGTTCGGAATTTGCAGCGCGGTCGAAATAATCACGACGCTGATGCAGTTCGGCAAAAGGTGCTTGCGGATAATCCACTGCGCCTTCGCGCCCGTCGCCTGTGCCGACAGCACATACTCCTGCTCACGGAGGGACAGAATCTGACCGCGAATCAGGCGCGCCATGCCCACCCAATAGAGCAGACCAAAGACGATGAACATGCTGATGATGTTCGAGCCGATTTTCTCTAAGATGGTGCCTTCCACATGCAGCACCTGCCCCAGCACGACCGACAGCAGGATGATGACCAGCATGTCCGGCAATGAGTAGATAATATCGACGATTCGCATGATGAACAAGTCCACCCTGCCGCCGAAATATCCCGCGACTGCGCCAATCATCATGCCAATCACCAGCACGATGATGCTGGCGAAGAAGCCGACAGCGAGGGAAATGCGTGTCCCGTAGACGACGCGGATGAAGTAGTCGCGTCCGTGCGCGTCCGTGCCGAAGATGTGCGGGAAAACAGATTCCCCTTTGTCGATTTTCTTCAGTTCCGTCTTGCCGTACTGGAACGGCGCGAGGTTGTTGTAGCTATTGTCCATCGGGCGACCCTTCGTCTGCCCCAGCATCTGGTCATACGAATATGGCCAGAACATCGGGATGATGATGGAGGACAGCGTAATCAGCACAATCAGAATCAGGCTGATGGTCGCGACCTTGTTTTTCAGCAGGCGCTTCACGCCGTCGCGGAAAAAGGTCGAGGACGGCCGCATCCGGGAGATGACTTCCTTTTCCTCCGCCGTCGCGGGCATGAAGGAATCCACATCCAGATGCAGGCTAAAGGGCTTTTTCTTGTTCATCATCATGGTGCAGATGCCTCCTTATTCGTAATCAATGCGCGGATCAGCCACCTTGTAGAGCAGGTCGCTGATCAGATTCATAATCACGATTAAAGAGGCGAGGAAAATGGTCGTCCCCATAATCATGGTGTAGTCGCGGTTGGTGATGCTGGATACGAACTGGCGGCCGATACCCGGCACGGCGAAAATCTGCTCGACGACCATCGAACCGGTGACGATGAACGCCAGCATCGGACCGAAATAGGTGATAACCGGAATCAGCGAGTTCTTCAGCGCGTGACCGAAGATAATTTTCTTGCCCGAAACGCCCTTGGCGCGCGCGGTGCGGATATAATCCTGCCCCAGCACGTCGAGCATGGAGGAGCGCGTCAGGCGCGTGATGTAGCTCATCGGGTAGAGCGCAAGGGTGATAATCGGGAGGATCAACCCTTCGGCCGTCGCGCCGTTCGCGGGTACCCAGCCTAACTTGACTGAGAACACTATCAGCAGGAATGACCCCATAATGAACGACGGCATGGACACGAACGCGGTTGTAATCACCATGATAATCTTATCCAGCACGGTGTTGCGCCGCAGCGCCGCCAGCGCGCCGAGGACGATGCCGGCAATCGCCGCGCTGAACGCCGCAATCAGACCGAGCTTCGCGGAGGTCTTCATGCCATCCAGAATAATGTCGATGACCTGACGGCCGCGCTGCTTCAGGCTCGGCCCGAAGTCCAGCTTCGTCACCACGTCGCGCAGATATGTCACATACTGTTCGCCCAGTGGCTTGTCCAGCCCGTACTTGGCCTCCAGCGCCGCCTGCGCTTCCGCGGAAATTGCCTTTTCACTTGCGAACGGTCCACCCGGAATCGAGTGCATCACGAAGAACGTCACCGTGATAACAATCCAGATGGTCAGCAGCGCCAGCAGCACGCGCTTGAGGATATAAAACAGCATCTTGGAATTCATCCGCTCCACCTTCCCGGCAGGGGCGCTGCCGCGTCTGCCTGCGTTTCTTGTTCATCGACACGCCAAGCCAACCGGCTTCACCGTGTCGATGCTTTATTATGCAACACTGTATGGAGAAAATCAAGTGTTTTGTTGCACAAACTGTGTTTTTTTTATGTTTTTCTCGTGTATTTTGAATATTTTCGTCCAAGTTGTTGCATTTATCAAGTTTTTCTGCAAGTCCCTGTTCATTTTTGCGCACAAAAAATGCAGGACGCTCATTCGTCCTGCATCATGGTAACGAAGTGAATTACTCCGCTGCCGCCAAGCTGCCGAAGATCTCCAGCGGCATGTTTTCCAGCGCGTCGCCCACTTCCTTGCTGGCGACCTGGAACGTCACGGCGAGAACCGTCTCGTCATCAAGGAAGGTGTACAGCGCCAGCACGGTGTCGCCGGGGGTGTACATCAGGCAATAGTTTTCGTTGACATACAGCTCAGCGAGCATTTCTTCCGTCGCGCCCGCGTCCTGAATGCCTTGCAGCAGCGTTTCAAAGCTCATCGCGGACAGCTGCGCCGTAATGCTGACCGTCTGGTCGGCGTTGACGGCGAAGAGCAGGATGCTCTCGGCGTTTTCCGTGCCTGCGGGGACTTCCTGAACCGCCCAGTCCGCCGGAATCTGCATCGTCAGACCCGTTTCACCCAGCGCAACCGTCTGCGCCTCGAAGCTGACATTCATTTCAACTGCCGGCACTTCCGCTTCTTCCTCCGCGAACGCAAAGGCAGTGCAGCACATCATGAGCGCCATCAGGAGAGCAAGGAGTTTCTTCATATTTGTTTCCGTCCTTTCATTTCCAGCATGATTCGGCTGATTTTTTTCCATATTGAACAGCCACATCTGGTAACATTTATGATACCAAATGCAAGCCGCTTTTGCAATACGCTTTCGCGCAGGAAAACGGTTGATTCGCGCGGATTTGGGATTTCAGAATGAAGCAGCCTCCTTTTTCATTCGGAAAATGCGAGTGAAGTAACTTTTATTTACTTTTCAATTCTCACCAAAACAAACAGTTGATTCTTTCCGTAAAAGCGGACTTTGCATCCCTCACCCTTCACAAAAAGCGGGGCACCGCGAGAGCCTTCGCCCCCGCAGCACCCCGCCATCCGCGGATGCGCAATTCCGCATTCCGCATTGTCCCTTACTTCTTCGTCCAGTCCTGCTTTTCGCCGATGCCGTAGTTCGCCGGCAGCACGTCGTCATCAACCAGCACGAAGCCCAAATCCGCCGTGTAGGTCGTACTGGCGGAGGTCACCTGCACCGGGTTCGATTCGCCGTTTTCGCCCAGAATCGACGCAATCAGCGGAATATCCGTGCGCATACGCGTCGGCACAACTTCCGTCGGGTAGATGGGCTTGAGCGTGTACACGCCGGGATACAGGTTCTCGAAAGTGTAGTAACCGTACGCGTCGGTTGTCGTTTCCGCGACGAGCTGGTCGTTTCGCCACAGCTCGATGCGCATGTCGCCCAGACCGAGTTCGCCCGCGTCCTGCAGTCCGTTGCCGTTCAGGTCAAGCCAGCAGAAGTCGCCCAGCGTGCCCGGCTGCACCGCGCCAATATTCTGTTCCAGCTGATGCTGGCTCATGCGCAGGGCAATCAGGTCGCTCTCTCCCTCGCGGGCGGTGTAGGTTGTCATCACGCTGATGTTCTGCCCGTCCTTGAGGCGCGTGTCGTCCTTTTCTACGACGACATAGCCATTCGGGAGCGTCACACGCAGACGGTAGTTCCCCGGCATCAAGCCGTCAAAGCGGTAGATGCCGTCCTCGCCCGTCGTCGCGTTTTGCAGTTCGCTGCCCTTTTCGTCCAGCAAGATAACCTCCGCGCCGGACAGGGGCGCAATCTCGCCCGCGTTGTCGCACCAGACCATGCCGCCGATGCTTGTGTCAATCTTCAAGCCCAGCATCGGAGCAGTATAGTTGTTGTTTTCGCTAATTTCAATTTCGGTCATGACGAGCTGACTGCCCTCGGTGGTGAAGGTGCTGTCGCCCAGACGCGCCGCCTGCGTACCTTCCTTGAGGTCGTAGGCAAGGCTGTACACGCCGGGGGCAATGCCGTCGATGGCGAACCGCCCATCCGCATCGGTCTGCACCTGCGCAAACACCGCGCCGGTTTCATCCAGCAGGGTCAGCGTCTCGTTTTCCGGGGTGATTTCGCCCGCGTCCTTGCGCCCGTTGTCATTCTCATCCACCCAAACCTGACCGGACATCTTCGACGGAATCACGCCGCCAAGCGCCTGATTCAGCCATTCCTCGCCCAGCCCGATTTCGATGTTCACCTGCTGCTCGTTCAGCCCGTGCATCAGCGGCAGGGTCACATTGCCGTCCAGCTTGGAGAGCACCATGCCCTCCGGGAAGCGCAGGGTCAGCGTGTAGGCGTCCGGCCGCAGCCCGGTGAAGCTGTACGCGCCCGTCGCATCGGTGAGGACGGTCTGCTCCGTCAAGTCCTCGCGGGAGGGGGTCAGAATCAGCGTCACGCCGGCAAGCGCCGCTTCGTTTGCATCCTGCGCGCCGTTGCCGTTGTGATCGGCAAACACCATGCCTTCAATGTCGCCCAAAGCCAGTGCGCCGCACAGGGGCGCGGTGACTTCTTCGCCCACGCTGATGGTAAAGGAATCCGTCGTGCCGTCGGAATCCGGCGCGATGGTGTTGCCGCCGTCCGCCAGGGGAGCAAACACGCCGTCGCCCGGCAGCTCGTAGCGCAGGCGGTACGTTCCGGGCAGCACCGCGTCAAACAGGAAGCTGCCATCCGCGCCGATGGTGCGGGTCGCCACGTCGCCGGTTTCGTCCATCAGGTGAACCACCGCGCCGAGCAAGCCGCCTTCATCCGCGTCGCGCAGGCCATTGTCGTTCTTGTCGGCAAACACCACGCCGGACACATGGCCGGGGGTAATCATGCCGATATCAAGACCCGTCAAATCCGCGCCCATTGTCAGCGCCACCGGTTCGCTTTCGCCCGCGCCGCCGGAGAGGTTGCGGAGGATATTGCCGTCGCCCGTGCGCGTGAACGCCAAGCCGCGGTTCGCGGTCGCGCTCACGGTGTACTGCCCCGGCGCAAGGTCATCGAAGGTATACACGCCGCTGCGGTTCGTTTTCGCCGTGCGGGTATTGCCGTTTTCATCCGTCAGGGTGACGGTGAAGTTGTTGACCATCTTTTCCGCGTCCATCCGGCTGCCGGAGAAGTCGTCATCCAGATACACCGTGCCGGAGATGCTGCCGTAAGTAATCGCACCGATGGCCATCGTCATCTCGCTGTCATTCTCCAGCACCACGTCGGAAATCGTGTACTCGCGGCGGTCAGTGCCGGGCGCGAACAGGTTGCCGTACTCGCCATCGCCCGCAATGGTGTACACATAGCCCTGCGGAATCGTCGCTTTGACGCGGAACGTGCTGCCGCGGATGTTGGCGAAGGTGAAGCGCCCGTTCTCGTCGGAGACGGTGTTCAGCAGCTCCTTGCCGATGGCCTGACGGTACAGGACGACCTTCACGCCTTCCAGCGTCTTTTCGCCCTCGTCGTACACGCCGTTGTTGTTTTCATCCAGGAAGCAGATGCCGTTGATGTCAGAGCCCTTCATCACGCCAAGGAGGACTTCCTCCAAGTCACCGCGTTCAAGAATCACCTGATCCGTTTCAGAGCGCTTAAATTCGCTGGTGATGATGGAGCGGCGATTACCGCCCGTCTGGCTATATCGCGCAAAGACCAAGCCGTCCGGCAGGCTGTATTCGACATTGTATGTGCCGTAGCGCATTTGACCGATGTAGAATTTGCCGTCCTCGCCGCTCTCGGTTTCGTACACCAGACCGTTTTTCACGCCGACGGCGCGGATTTTGATGCCCGCCTGACCGGGTTCACCGTCCTGATATACGCCGTCGTCGTTTTCATCCAGCCACACAAGGCCCTGCAGCGCCGCCATCGTCATCACGCCGACGCCCACGTCGGTCACAGAACCGGCTTCGAGGGTCAGCGGCACGCTGCTTTGCACTTGTTCGGTCGTTTCATCCATGATGGACATGTTCGCGCTGACATTTTTGCCGTGCGCGCCATGGCCGAAGCCCGCGGGCAGCTCGCTGCGCAGGACGTACGTCCCCGCCGGCACAGCCAGCGACACTTCGCCGTTCTTGTCCGTTTCGCCGGATGCCACAACAACCTCCACGCCGTTGACTTCGGTGATGAGGCTCATCGTCGCGCCGGACACGCCTTCCTCGTACTTCCCGCGTGAACCGTTGTTATCGTTGTCGCGGAAAGCGTGGATGGTCAGCGCCGCCGGATTCGCCGCCTTCGCGGTCACAGTCGCGGGTTCGTCGCTAATGACGAGCGCGCCGTTGGCAAGGGTCACGCCCGCGTCATAGCGGACGACGTACGTCCCGTATTCGAGGAACTCCGCCTGCCAAGCGCCGTTTTCATCCGTCACCGCTTCCGCCGCGTCTTCGCCCGCCTGATTGACCAGCTGCACCTGCACGCCGCTCATCGGCTGACCGTCCAGCCCCAGCACCACGCCGGAAGCGTCGCCGGTGGCATGGTTCGCCAGCGCCGGCAGCACAACGGTTTCGCCCGCGCCGATTTCCACCAGAATGCTCGCCGTCACGCCCGTATCGGTCGTGCTGAGCGTCCAGCCCTCGGTGTCATACAAGCCGCGCGGCAGGGCTGCCGTAATCTGATAAGTATCAGGATACAGGTCGTTCAGCGCAAACGCGCCGTTGACCGTCATCTGTTCACTCATCCGCTGGCCGGAAATCGTCACTTCCGCCGGGGCAGACAGGTCGTCGATGCTGCCGGTCATGCCGCCGCTGAGCGTCAGATCCAGTTCATAACGGCTGGTCTGCATCGCCTGAATGTTCACCAGCCACTGCGCCTGACCCTTCTGCAGGTTCGGCCAGCCGTTCACGCCCGTCAGCAGCGTGCCTTCCGGCAGCGTCACCGTGACGGCGTATGTCCCGTGGAAGAGGTCGGCTTCCTGCACCGTCTCGCCATCGGTCAGGTAACCCGTGCGGGTCGTTTTGCCGTCCTCGCTGACAATCTGGTACGCCACTGCCGCGTTCACGCCGCGCATGAGCATCGTCAGCGTGCCGTCCACGGGTTCAGGGGTGGGGGTCGGCGTAGGCGTAGGCGTCGGGCTCGGCGTGGGCGTCGGGCTCGGGGTCGGGGTTGCCGTCGGGGTTGGCGTCGGCGCTTCCGTGGGTTCCTCCGTCGGTTCTTCCGTCGGATTCTCGGTCGGATTTTCGGTCGGCGCTTCCGTCGGCGCTAAGGTCGGGGTAGCCGTCGGGGTGGGCGTCGGCGTAGGCGTTGCCGTCGGGGTCGGAGTAGGTGTCGGGGTGGGCGTCGGCGTAGGCGTAGGTTCAGGCGTGGCGGTCGGCGCCATCGTCGGCGGCACATAGTAATAGGAAGCGTTCACCTTCGTCACGGAATCCGCACCCGTGTAGCGCTCAATGTTGATAATCTTGTCGCGCCAGCTTTCAATGGCCAGCGAAGCCTTCGTCATTCGCAGGGTATACAGCCCCGTATGAATCGCCGCCGGCAGGGCATAGTCGCCCCGGCTGTCGGTGTCGAAGGAGAGAATCGTCTCGCCGCGCTCGTTAATCAGGTCAAAAGAGGAGCTGCTCTCCGTATGCACAGTGAACAGACCCGTGTCCGTCAGCACAGCAATGACCGCTTTGTTCAGCCGTCCATCGACAATCGACACGGTGTAGCTCGCCGCCATAACGGCATCCTCCGGCATTGTTTCCGCCACCGGGACAAGCTGCACATTGCCCGTGCCGGGGACGGAAATCGGGTCGCTGCCGAAGTCGGTCAGGCGAATCGTGCCGACCGCCGCCCCGTTCTGCATGACGGTAAAATCGCCCGTGAATTTCCGGGATTCATACGTTCCCGCGCTTGTGGCATACATGCCCAGAAAATCCACTTGCAGCATCGTCAGCTCCGATGCCGCAGCCGCGGGGAGCAGCATCAGCAGCATTCCCAGCGCGAGCAGGAGTGACAGAAATCGCTTGTCTAGCATCCTCATCTTGCCTGTTCCTCCATCTGAATCATCCGCAAGCCGTGCGGAGTAAAGTCACAGAATAATCCATGTACTATGGTAAAGCAATCCGCCCGACTTGTCAACCATTCCGCGCATATTTTTACAATTTGATTGCTTTTCTGGTCGAAAATCAGCATGTTCCGGCAATGAAAAAGAAGGCTGACTTTTTCAGTCAGCCTCCCATCCGGATACTATTTTCAAATGAGAATGCGCCGAGATGCACCGCAAATGATTCGTTCTGGCTAACGCGAACGCCAGCATGGGAAAGGCGCAAGCAGATGGCACAGGCGAATGCAGGAAATCGTATCAGTTGCTGCCGCCCATCAGCAGGGTCAGCATGCTCTCCGGCAGACTCATCAGCAGGGTCATGGGCAGGTTCTGCAGGTTGTTCATCACCTTGACGAACCACGTCTGGAACTCACTGTCCGTCATCGCGCCCAAATCCTGCGCCTTGCTCACGTCCAGCGCGTCCTTCGCGTCGCAGGTGCGGGTTTCCGCCGTGATGGTCACAACGTCCAGACCCATGAAGCGCACCAGCACATCCACCTTGCGGACGCCCTGTTCGCCGTCCATCGTCGCAAAAGTCGTCACCACAACGCCGAGGCCCTGCTCGACACCGTCCACCGTTTCCTTGATTTCCACATCAACAACGCTGCTGTCCGTGCCGACGCCCTTGCCGCTGACGTTGATTTCAACGGGGTCTTCGCCAGCATAGGCGGTCAGGTTCGCCGTGAAGTTCTCCAAGTCGCCTGCGAAGGTCAGCGTCGCCGCGGTATCTTCCGCGCTCTTGATGGTCACAAGCCACGTCGCCACGCCGTCCGCCGTGTTGCGGGTCATCGTGAAGGAGATCGGCAGGGGTTCTTCGCCGCCGTTGTTGATCTTCACCGAAGCCGTCATGCGAACCAGCTCGCCTGCTTCAGCCGTCCAGTATTCGTAAACGATGTCATCCGCGTAGAGATCTGCTTCATCAAGTTCTTTCAGCAGGTCGTCCCAGCTCGTGTCAGCAGCGGAAAAAAACGCATCCATGTAGGCGCCGATGCTCGGAACGCTGTGGATCATTTCCAGCAGGGCTTTCGTCATCTCGGCCAGCTTTTCCGGCGGAACGGTGACTTTGACGTAGTTCTTCGCCGCGTCGCAGTCGCCGGGCTGCTCGGTCACTTCTGCCATTTCTGCACCGGACAGTATTTCGTTCATCATGGTCATGAACGCCGTGGTGTCCGCCTGCGTCAGTTCTTCCATGAGCTGCTCTTCCGTCATGCTGCTCAGATTCGCCGATGCTTCCATCAGGGCAGTGTATTCCGCATTGCCGCTCAGCTGTTCCTTCGATTCTTCAATCGCCTTGTCGATCTCCTCGTCGCTCTGACCGGACATCTTCATCGTCGCGCGGAGGGCTTTTTCCTTGATGGCTTCCACGTCCTTGCTGTTCACAGCAATCACGCCGCCCAGCAGCGCGCTGGACACATACATCAGCTGGTTTTCTTCCGCAGCAGTCGTCAGCGATGCCATACCCAGCACGCTCTTGCCGCTCAGGTTCAGGTCAAAGCCAGCTTCGTCGCCCTGCTGATAGCCGGTCAGGGACAGCGCCGCCAGCAGGTCGTTGATGGCGGCCATCGTGGTGTCATCCCCGCCCAGCGCCGCCACGAGGTCAGCGTTCAGGTCGTGGATGGTGATGGTGGTTTCCTGACGCGCGGCATTGTCCCACACGCTGTTTTCCGCCATCGAGGTCAGGGGCATCGCCAGCATCATGATGCTGAGCAGTACCGCAAGCAATTTCTTCATGGGGTTTTCCTCCTTGTTATTTGGTTTCCCTTTTTCTTTATAGCGAACATTGCGGAGCAGTGATGCTTTCGGTTGACTTACTCTGCGTTATCGCGAATCAGCTGCGACACGCTGGTGGTGAACTGGCGCGTGCTGTCCGGCAAATTCATCATGAACCGCGGCAGAATCTGCCCGGCGGTGAACATCACGCCCGTCATGTACGCCTTGAAGCGCGCACTGCTGATTTCGCCCAAGTCCAGCACGTCGCCGTCGGACAGCAGGGGTCGCGTTTCGCACGGGCGCGTTTCGGCGGCAATCGTCAGGAAGTGCTCGCCCTGCCAGAGCAGCTGAACATCCACATTCTGATACACTTCGCCATCCACCTGCTGGGTGTCCATGCTGGCGCTCCAGCTAATGCCCTTTTCTTCCCCGTCCACCGTGCGGTGCATTTCCAGCAGGAGATTCTCTTCGTTCGTCAGCGACGAAATGGTGCAGCGGTACAGCCTCTGTTCGCCGTCATCCGACGTAATCAGAACCGCTATTCCGCCGTTGTCTTCCATCTTCAGCTGACCATTCGTGCCCTTGCCCGCCGTTTCCTGCCGCCAATCCAGCCGCACGTCATCGCCCGTCGGATGGAAAGTCACCGTGATTGCTGCGTTCAGCAGCGTATCCTGCGCCAGCGTCGGCGTATGGGTCGGCGCAACCTTGTAGCTGATCACCACCCGCAGCAGGCGCATCGACGAATCCACATACTGCGCCACCTGCGCATCTTCCACCAGCAGCGTCTGCTGACGCAGCCACGTCTGCAAGTCCGTATCCTCGACGGGCTGATCCTGCGCGAACGCCACCAGTTGCCGATACGTATTGAGCAAATCCACATACGCCTTGACGGCGGGCGTTTCCTCCACCGTGTCCAGCAGAATGCACAGCACCTCCATCAGCTGCTCATTGCTGAGGGGGAAGTACAGAATGTTCTTCGCCGATTCGCATCCTTCGGGTGGATTCGAGACACTTTCCACCCGCGTAACCTTCAAAATCTTGTTCAAGCGCGTAGCAGCCTGCTGCCAGTCCGCCTCGAACAAGCCATTGGCAACGTCCTCCGGCTGCATTTCGCCCGTTATCAGCGGATTTTTCGTGATTTTCGCCAGCAGTGCGCCCACGTTCTCATACTCTTGCGCAATGGATTCGCTGACCTCCTTGGCAGACAGCTCCGTCCCGGCATCCGCATATATGCTCTGGGACGCATTCCACTGATGCAGGATTTCCGCGATATGCCGCATGTCCTCGTCGAGATTCAGGTACACCGTGCCGCCCAGCACATCACCGCTGATGTAGACATCCGCGCCGCGAGTCTGCACGCCGTAATCCACAATGGACTGGTCATTCAGAAACAGCTCACACGAGGTGAACCCCTGCCGATAGACCTCCACGCGTAGGGCATCCAGCAAATCCCGATACGCGGTTTCCGCCGCTTCCTCCATTTCCGCCATGAGCGCCCGCCCGTTGAAATCGCGGAAGGTGATGGTCGTCAGCGTCGCTTGGGGCGCACTTTCCTCCGCAAAACCACACATCGGCACCAGCATCGCCAGCGTCAGCAGAATCGCAAGCAGCTTCTTCATTCGTCAGCCTCCTTGACATTCGTTTGTGCGCTTTTCAGCATTCCATTACCATTATATCAAAAAAAACACCTGTTGCAAGCGAATATGCGCAAGTTTTACAATTCCGTGCCCCAAAGATGCAAATTTGCGCCTGAAAGCGCAGCTTCGCGGAAAAATGCTTGATGCCGTCATGCAAAATTTCTGTGAATGGCGCAAAAGCCCGCTTTCCCCTCTTGTGAAGCGCGAAAAAATATGCTACAATAGATAGAGTATTCCGGATTACTGAAAGGAGCTAATTCGCATGGAATTTCTGACCAAGCTTTTGGGCATCGCCACCGCCGTTGCGGAAACCACCACCACCACCGGTGCTGCCGACCCTGCCGCCGTCACCACGGATTCGGCCGCTGGCGGCATTGTCGGTATTCTCTTCAGCCTTCTGCCGCTGCTGCTGGTTTTCGTCCTGATGTACTTCATGATGATTCGCCCGGAGAAGAAGCGCCGCAAGAAGGAGCAGGACATGCTCGCGTCCCTGAAGAAGGGCGACCGCGTGTGCACCATCGGCGGCATCTACGCCACCATCGAGAGCATCAAGGACGACACCATCACCCTGAGCGTCGGCAAGGGCGACCAGACGATGGTTGTTGCGCGCTGGGCGATTCGCTCGGTGGAAGATGTGACCATCGAGAACGAGACCGAATCCTTGAACTAATCGCAAAATTCCCGGCTTCGTGCCGGGTTTTTTTGTGCCCGATTTTTCCGCCGCGCATATGCTGGGAGTGAACAGCTCACACGATGGGAGGAATCGCCATGAATCAGCGTCCGAATTGCTGCCGTCCCATGCCGCCGCAAGCGCCTTGCCCGTCCAGACCGCCTTGCCCGCCGAACCCCGCTTGCCCGTCTTATCCGCCGACGCAGAAGGGCGTTTTATTGCCGCGAATCCTCGCCAGCGGGCGGGAGTGGCAGCGCCGCGCGTGTGTGGCGCTGTACGTCGGCGGTTTGCCGGAGGATGCAAACGGGCGACTGCAGCTCGTCGGCGTTACGGCGTGCGGTGACGCGGATTGGGAGATTGCGCCGTACCAAGAACCGCGCCCGTGCGGCTGCCGCGGATGCCGACCATCTCGACCCGCGCCGTGCCTTCTGCGGGTGAATATTCCGGTTGTTTGCCAAGTGCAGGCGGAGTGCGGGCAGGTTTTGCGCGGCGAAAGTGTGCTGACAACGGATGTTGCGCTGCCGATTCGCTGTGTGCAGGCGGAATGCTGGCGCAACCAGATGATGGTGCTTCCGTGTGTTCGGCTGATTGACGGCGGCGCGCCTGTGTGTGCGGATGACTGCCGTCCCCCTGTGTTTGATTGCACGATTGAGCTGCTCGTCGAAGCCTACATGACACGATGGGAAGCGTGCGGCACCCCTGCGCCGACTTGTCCGGATTTGCCGCTATTCCCCCCGCCGCCGTTCGGGTGACAAGGGCGTTGGAAGACCCAAGGGGCTTTGCCCCTTGCCCCCAGCAGGGACGCTGTCCCTGCACCCTGCAAGGGAGAATGAAACGGGACGAAGTCCCCTCCCTTGACCCTTTCGCGCGATTCAGTTGGTGACAACTGCACACTATGCCCGCGTGTTTATCCACCTTGCGCCGCAAATTCCGTTCCCCAAACGCCGCTTTTCCCACATTGCAGCAGGTAATGGCGAAGGCGTCCAGAGGGCGACCGCAGACTTCGTCTGTTTCCATTGCCCTCTGGAACCCACGGAAAAGACCGATATCATAGGAAAAGGCAGCCGCATCCCCTGCGCCCAATCGTTCGCGCGGGGGATTCTCTTTTTCCCCCAACGACAAAAAAATGCCCTTGACTCTCGCGAATCAAGGGCTAATAGGAATCCGGCAGCGACTTATCCTCCCGGGCCGTGTCCAGCCAAGTACTTTCAGCACTGGAGAGCTTAACTTCTGTGTTCGGGATGGGAACAGGTG
>JABLTQ010001156.1_pt1 | contig 15479 bp, 11 predicted proteins | sample 7160101 | NCBI WGS metagenome assembly JABLTQ01 (sample SAMN14651228, study PRJNA627086) | human gut metagenome | isolation source: feces | host: Homo sapiens
CGCGTCCCGGATGGTGGACAGCCGGTGAGCCACGATGAAGCTGGTGCGGCCCTCCATCATCTTTTGGAAGGCCTTTTGGATGCGGATTTCCGTGCGGGTGTCGATGGAGGAGGTGGCCTCGTCCAAGATAAGCATGGGCGGCAGGCACAGCATCACCCGGGCGATGCACAGCAGCTGCTTCTGGCCCTGGGAGATGGAGTCGCCGTCCTCGCCGATGACGGTGTCATAGCCCTGGGGCAGCCGCTTGATGAAGCTGTGGGCGTGGGCGGCCTTGGCGGCCTCCACCACCTCCTCCAAGGTGGCCTCAGGCCTGCCATAGGCGATGTTCTCCCGGATGGTGCCCCGCTTCAGCCAGGTGTCCTGCAGCACCATGCCGTAGCTGCGGCGCAGGCTGTGGCGGGTGATGTCCCGGATGTCCGTGCCCTCCACCTGGATGGAGCCGCTGTCCACGTCGTAAAAGCGCATGAGCAGGTTGATGACCGTGGTCTTGCCGCAGCCTGTGGGGCCCACCAAGGCCACCCGCTGGCCGGGCTTCACCTCCAGGTGGAAGTCCTCAAGCAAGGGCTGCTCCGGCCGGTAGGAGAAGGCCACGTCCTGGATGGACACGCTGCCCTGGGCGTTTTCCAGCACCCGGGCGCCGGGGGCGTCGGGGACCTGGGGCCGCTCCTCGATGAGCTCGAACACCCGGCCCGCGCAGGCCAGGGCGTTTTGCAGCTCCGTCACCACGCCGGAAATCTCGTTAAAGGGCTTGGTGTACTGGTTGGCGTAGCTTAAAAAGGCGGAGAGCTGCCCCACGGAAAGGCCGCCGCCAATCACCGACAAAGCGCCCACAATGCCCACGCCGGTGTACACCAGGGAGTTGACAAACCGGGTGGAGGGGTTGGTGATGGAGGAGAAGAAAATGGCCCGCAGGCTGCACTTGCGCAGCCGCTCGTTGATTTCGTCGAACTTCTCCAAAGAGTCCCGCTCCCGGCCAAAGGCCTGCACCACCTTTTGGCCCTGGACCATCTCCTCCACAAAGCCGGTCTGCTCCCCCCGCACCTGGGATTGCAGCCGGAACATGTCATAGGTGCGCTTGGCGATGAAGGCCGCCACCACCAGGGACACGGGGGTAATCACCACCACCACGGCGGTGATGACCACATTGACGCTGAGCATGAACACCAGCGTGCCCACTATGGTGAGCACCCCGCTGAACAGCTGGGTAAAGCCCATGAGCAGGCCGTCGGCGAACTGGTCCACGTCGGCGATGACCCGGCTGACCACCTCGCCGGTGGGGTGGCCGTCCAGGTATTTCAGGGGCAGAATCTGGATTTTCTGAAAGGCCTTGTTGCGGATGTCCCGCACCACCCGGTAGGTGATGCGGTTGTTGATAAGGCTCATCACCCACTGGGACAAAGCCGCCACGGCGATGACCACGCCAATCTCCACCAAGATGCGGAAAATGCCGGAAAAGTCCACGTTGCCCGGGCCCACGATGTAGTCCACGGCGTTGCCTGTCAAAATGGGGATGTACAGGCTGGCCGCCACAGTCACCGCCGCCAGCAGCACAGACAGCCCCACCAGCGCCCAGTAGGGGCGGATGTAGTGCAGCACCTTTTTCAAGGTGCCCTTTTGCGCTTTTTGGCCCTTCATACCGCCGCCTCCTTCCGCTGGCTCTCGTACTGGGACTGGAAAATCTCCCGGTAGACCTGGCAGCTTTCCAGCAGCTGCTGGTGGGTGCCGATGCCCACGGCCTGGCCGTCGTCCAGCACGATGATGGTATCGGCGTACCGGATGGAAGAGGCCCGCTGGGACACGATGAACACCGTGGGCCCGCCCTCCATCTCCCGGATGGCCCGGCGGAGCTTGGCGTCGGTGGCGAAGTCCAAGGCGCTGGCGCTGTCGTCCAGAATGAGGATTTCCGGCTTGCGCACCAAGGCCCGGGCGATGGTCAGCCGCTGGCGCTGGCCCCCGGAGAAGTTCCTGCCCCCCTGGGCCACCGGCTCATCCAGGCCGCCGGGCTTTTCCTCCACAAAGTCCCGGGCCTGGGCGGTTTCCAGGGCCTGCCACAAGTCCGCCTCGGTGGCGTTGGGGTTGCCCCACAGCAGGTTCTCCCGGATGGTGCCGGAAAACAGCTGGGCCCGCTGGGGCACCACCCCCACCCGCTGGCGCAGCTGGGAAAGGGGGAACTCCCGCACGTCCCGGCCGTCCACCAGCACGGCGCCCTGGGTGGCGTCGTAAAAGCGGGGAATCAAGTTCACCAAGGAGGACTTGCCGCTGCCGGTGCCCCCGATGATGCCCACGGTGTCCCCGGGCTTTACGGAAAAGTCCAGGCCGGAGAGGGAGGCCTCTCCCGCGCCCTGGTAGGTCAGGCCCACGCCCCGGAACTCCACGCTGCCGCCCCGCCCCGCGGTACCGGAGAATGCCTGGGGGGCTTCCATGGAGGAGGGGGTATCCAGCACAGCCTGCACCCGGCCCATGCAGGCCAGTGCCTTGGTGATGTTGATAATCAGGTTGGCAAGCTTAATCAGCTCCACCAGAATCTGGGACATATAGTTGAGCAAAGCCACCACCGCCCCCTGGGTGAGGATGGCCGTATCCACCCGCACAGCCCCCACCCAGATGAGGGCCACAGCCGCCAGGTTGATGATGACGTAGGTCACGGGATTCATCAGGGCGGAGATTTTGCCCACGTGCTCCTGGAGCTTTGTCAGGGCGTTGTTCTCCTGCTGGAAGCGCTGGTTCTCGGCGGCCTCCCGGCCAAAGGCCCGGATGACCCGCACGCCGGTGAGGTTCTCCCGGGTGGCGCCCAGCACCTTGTCCAGGCCCGCCTGCACCTGCCTGTACCGGGGCATGGTCCACAGCATCACGCCGAACACCACCACCGCCAGCAGGGGGATGGCCACCACGAACACCAACGCCGCAGGCACGTCGATGGTAAAGGCCATCACCATGGCGCCGAATACCACAAAGGGGGAGCGCAGCAGCAGCCGCAGGGCCAGGTTCAGGCCGTTTTGCACCTGGTTGATGTCGCTGGTCATGCGGGTGATAAGGGTGGAGGTGCCCACGGTGTCCATCTCGGTGTAGCTCAAGGTCTGGATGTGGGCGAACAAGTTGTGCCGCAGCTTGGCGGCAATGCCCACCGAGGCCTTGGCCGCGAAGAACTGGGCGGTGATGGAGCACACCAGGCCCACCACGCCCAGGCCGGCCATCACCAGGCACATGCGGCCCACATAGCCCCTATCGGCGCGGGCAATGCCCACGTCGATGACAGCGGCCATCACCAAGGGAACCAGCAGCTCGAAGGTGGCCTCCAGCAGCTTGAACAGCGGCCCCAGGATGCACTCCTTCTTATAGCTGCGCATATAGGCAAATAAGCTTTTCACAAGCATCGTCCTTTCCTATGGCATTCTAGTATGCCACGCATCAGGCTGAACCATCCGCCGGCACGTCCCACAGCGGGAGGCGCCCCCTTTTCCATCGGTATTTTGCGGCGTGTTCAGCCCAGTTAGTGACATTATACCATAAAGATGTGTTAGAGAAAAGTGGGGCTGCCCCGTTTCAAAAAAAGCGCCTGGGAGTATACTGAAACCTGAAAAAGCCAAAAGGAGGCCACGCCATGAAATGCCCCGCCTGCGGCCGGGAGATGGAGCCCGGCTACCTGCAAAGCGACCGCCCGGTGGTCTTTACCACCCGCCGCCCCTCCCTGTCCGGGGTGGCGTTCCCCCGTATCCCCCGGGGCCAGGACCTGCACCTGACCAACGACGCCTACTCCCCCTGCGCCTGCCCGGCCTGGCACTGCCCCCAGTGCCGCCATATCCTGGTGGAGCGCCAGGAGGGCTGACCCGCCCAAGGGAAAGTTTTCCCCAGGAAGCGCCGGACGTGTGGAAAATGGAAGGCGGCACTTGGCGCCCTCTTGGAGTGGAGTATAACAAACCGGCGCTTTGAAACAGGCTGGCGAAACTTTTATTTTTTGCGGGGCGGGTTTTGTGCGCTTTGCAAAAATAGAAGGGATTCTTAATTTTTCCTGTTGCAATTTCCCGCCCAGTCTGGTATGATAGCCTCACAAGGCCCCCGCAACTGACGGGCTAATGTGGAACTCACCACAGGGGAGCGGGGAGCAGCCTTTTTGCCGACCGTCTGGGCAGTGTCGCCGCGCGATGCTGCCCTTTTTTTGTGGCTCCCGCGGCCCCATACACTTGTACACCGTATCACCCCTTGTGTTGAGAAAGGATGGTCCCTTATGAAGCGGCAGGAATGGAATGGTTTTACCGGCGGGCTGTGGCAGGATGAAATCGACGTCCGCAATTTTATCCAGAAGAATTACACCCCCTATGGCGGCGACAGCAGTTTCCTCTGCGGCCCCACCCAGCGCACGTTGGACGTCCGCAAGAAGTTTGAGGACCTGCTTTTGCAGGAGCACGCAAACGGCGGCGCCTTAAAGGTGGACACCGAGACCGTCATCACCCCCACCAGCTTTGGCCCCGGCTACCTGGACAAGGAGAAGGACATCATTGTGGGCCTGCAGACCGACGAGCCCTTAAAGCGGGCCTGCAACCCCTTTGGCGGCATGCGCATGGTGCGCTCCGCCTGCAAGGCCTATGGCTACGAGGTCTCCCCCCAGATTGAGGAGGAGTTTAAATACCACAAGACCCACAACGACGGCGTGTTCTCCGCCTACACCCCGGAAATCAAGGCCGCCCGCCACGTGGGGCTTATCACCGGCCTGCCCGACGCCTACGGCCGGGGGCGCATCATCGGCGACTACCGCCGGGTGGCATTGTACGGCATCGACCGGCTGATCGAGCAGAAGAAAGCCGACAAAATCGCCCTGGGGGACTGCGTGATGAGCTCCCCCTCCATCCGGGCGGCGGAGGAGCTCCACGACCAGATCCAGGCCCTGGAGGACATGAAGGTGATGGCCCAGATGTACGGCTACGACATCTCCGGCCCTGCCAGCAACGCCCGGGAAGCCGTGCAGTGGCTGTACTTCGGGTACCTGGCCGCCATCAAGGAGCAGAACGGCGCCGCCATGAGCCTGGGCCGTGTGTCCACCTTCCTGGACATCTACTTTGAGCGGGATTTGCAGGCGGGCCTTCTCACCGAGAGCGAAGCCCAGGAAATCTTCGACGACTTTGTCTTAAAGCTGCGCATGGCCCGGCACCTGCGCACCCCCGAATACAACGAGCTGTTCGGCGGCGACCCCATGTGGATCACCGAAAGCGTGGGCGGCATGGGCGAGGACGGCCGGCCCCTGGTGACCAAGTCCTGCTTCCGTATGCTCAACACCCTGTACAACCTGGGGCCCGCGCCGGAGCCCAACCTCACCGTGCTGTGGAGCGCCCACCTGCCGGAGAACTGGAAGCGCTTTACCGCCAAGGTCTCCTGCGACACCGACGCCCTCCAGTATGAGAACGACGACGTGATGCGCCCTGTCTACGGCGACGACTACGCCATTGCCTGCTGCGTATCCGCCATGCGCGTGGGCAAGGATATGCAGTTCTTCGGCGCCAGGGCCAACCTGGCCAAGCTGGTGCTGCTGGCCATCAACGGCGGCCGGGACGAGCTGAAGGGCGACCAGGTGGGCCCCAAAATGCCCGTGTGGCCCGAGGAGTACCTGGACTACGACCAGCTCATCGAGCGCATCGACTTCTACCGGCCCTGGCTGGCAAAGACCTATGTCAACGCCATGAACATCATCCACTATATGCACGACAAGTACTCCTACGAAAAGAGCCAGATGGCCCTCCACGACAGCACCGTGCGGCGGCTGATGGCCTTTGGCATCGCCGGCATGAGCTGCATGGCGGACTCCCTCTCCGCGGTGAAGTACGCCAAGGTCAAGTGCATCCGGGACCCGGAGACCGGCCTTGTCACCGACTTTGAAACCGAGGGCGACTTCCCCAAGTTCGGCAACAACGACGACCGGGTGGACCAGATCGCCTGCGAGCAGGCGGAAAAGTTCTACCACGCTTTGTGCCAGTACAGCCTGTACCGCCAGGCCCGGCACACCTTGTCCATCCTCACCATCACCTCCAACGTGATGTACGGCAAGAAGACCGGCAACACCCCCGACGGGAGAAAGCACGGCGAGCCCCTGGCCCCCGGCGCCAACCCCATGTCCGGCCGGGATGTAAGCGGCGCTTTGGCCTCCCTGAACAGCGTGGCCAAGCTCAGCTACGACTACTGCCGGGACGGCATCTCCAACACCTTCTCCATCACCCCCCAGGCCTTGGGCAAGACGGAGACCGAACGGGTAGACAACCTGGTGACCATCCTCACCGGCTACTTCGCCCAGAACGCCCACCACTTAAACGTGAACGTCTTAAACCGGGAGACCCTCATTGACGCCTACAATCACCCGGAGAAGTATCCCAGCCTGACCATCCGGGTCTCCGGCTATGCGGTGAACTTCTACAAGCTCTCCCGGGAGCAGCAGCGGGAAGTTATCTCCCGCACCTTCCACGTGTCCCTGTGATGAAGGGGCGGGTGCATTCCATCCAATCCCTGGGGGCGGTGGACGGCCCCGGGGTGCGGTACGTGGTGTTCCTGCAGGGCTGCCCCCTGCGCTGCGCCTACTGCCACAACCCCGATACCTGGGATTTCTCCGGCGGCCAGGAGCGGGAGGCGGCGGAATTGGTACAAGAAATCTGCCGGTACAAGATGTACTTTGGGGACAAGGGCGGCGTCACCGTCTCCGGCGGGGAACCCCTGCTGCAGCCCGCCTTTGTGGGGGAGCTGTTCCGGCTGCTCCACGGGGAGGGCATCCACACGGCATTGGACACCTCCGGCGTGTGGGCAGACTGGGACGGCGCCTGCCAGGTGCTGGAGCACACGGATTTGATTTTGGGCGACTTGAAATTCGCCACGGCGGAGGAATACCGGCTCCACTGCAAGGCGGACATGGAAAAGCCCCTGGCCTTTTACCGGCTGGCGGAGGAGCGGAGCATCCCCCTGTGGGTACGGCACGTGGTGGTGCCGGGGCTTAACGACAGCCTGGAGGACATGGGGAAGATCAAGGTCCTGGCAGAGAGCTTTTCCAATTTGGAGAAGATCGAGTGGCTGCCCTTCCACAATCTGTGCGTGGAGAAGTACCAGAGCCTGGGCATCCCCTTCCCCCTGGCGGGGACGGACAACATGGACGAGGAAGCGCTGCAAAGGCTGGTGGACAGCCTTTGACCGCGAAGCTGATTTTTCAAAAAATGTGACAGGGGGCCAAAGATGGATTTTATAAAAATCGGGGCTGAAGATTTTGAAGGCCTCATGGTCTTGCAAACGGCGTACAAAGCCGAAATTGGCGAAGCTGCGCCTACCAGCGCGGAGTTTGAGAGCTTGAAAGAAGCAATCGAAAAGGGGCAGATACATTTTTATGGGTGCAGATGTGATAACGCGCTGGTAGCGTGCTGTTCTATCTGCTATACATACTCGACTTTTCACTATGGCAAAGCGGGAGTATTTGAGGATTTTTTCATCCAGCCAAAATACCGCCATCAGGGGATCGCGCGGAAGCTGGTTTCTTTTGCGTATGAGCAAAGCGGTGTGGGCTCCCTCACCGTTGGATGCGCTGACTGCGACCTGCCAATGTACCAGTCCCTGGGGTTTCGAATTCCGTTGGGGAACATGCTGGCCTTTGGAGAATAAATGGGGCGCGGAGCAGCGCTCCACAACTGGAAACCAAGACACGAAACCCAGGGAAACAGCGGCCCCTGACCGCGCTTTTCCCAGCTGGCCCCTGCGGGAACAGGCGGCCCTGCCGAACCAGCGATACAACCGACCCAAAAAGGCCCGGACCTCCCGGGCCTTTTGCTTTTCCCCTTCCCTCCCCGGGGATTTTAAGGTATAATAGTCCTGACAAACTGGAGGGTAATCCCATGAAGCATCTTCTTCTCATCGCCACCGGGGGCACCATCGCCTCCCGCCACACCGCAGAGGGCCTGGCCCCGCAGCTGACCCCCGCGGAGCTGTTGAGCTACGTCCCCGACGCGGCCACCTTCTGCTCCATCGACACCGTGCAGCCCATCAACCTGGACTCCACCAACATCCGGCCGGAGCACTGGCTGCTGCTGGCAAACCTCATCGAGGAGCACTACAGCCGCTACGACGGCTTTGTCATCTGCCACGGCACGGACACCTTGGCCTACACGGCCTCTGCCCTGTCCTATTTGATACAGCGCACGGCAAAGCCCATTGTGCTCACCGGGGCCCAGCGCTCCATTGACGAGGACACCACCGACGCCAAGGTGAACCTGCTGGACGCCCTGCGGTTCGCCTGCTCGGGGGAGAGCGGCGTGTGCATCGTCTTTGGCAGCCACGTCATCGCTGGGACAAGGGCCAGGAAGTCCCGGACAAAAAGCTACAACGCCTTTACCAGCCTGAACTTCCCCGACCTGGCCAGCGTCCACGAAAGCCGGGTGGTGCGCTACATCCCCTACGAGCCCCAGGGGGAGCCGGTGTTCTACCACAAGCTGAACACCCGGGTGTTCCTGCTAAAGCTGACCCCGGGCATGGACCCCGCCGCCTTTCCCGCCGCCGGGCAGCTGTGCGACGGGCTTATCATCGAAAGCTACGGCATGGGGGGCATCCCCGACGTGTACCTGGAGGAGCTGGACAAGCTCATCCGCCAGGGGAAAACCGTCATCATGGCCACCCAGGTGCCCCAGGAGGGCAGCGACCTCTCCGTTTACCAGGTGGGAAAGCACGTGAAGGACCGCTACCACCTGCTGGAAACCTACGACATGACCTTGGAATCCACCGTCACCAAGCTGATGTGGGCCATGGGCCAGTCCAGCGAGCCCCAGGAAATCCGGAAGCTGTTCTGCACCACCGTCAACTACGACATGCTGTTTTAACCCCACACCCTAGAAAGGATGTATGTATGTATGAAACGAATTTTGCCCCTTTTCTTAGCCCTGGCGCTGCTGCTCACCGGCTGCGCCGCCGTATCCACCACAGAGTCCACCAGCCAGACCGTCTCCCAGGTGGACAGCCCCTCAAGCGCCCCCGAAAGCGCTTCCTCCCAGCTGGAAAGCATCTCCATCACCGATTCCAACGGCAGCCAAATCACCCTGGACACCAGCGCGCCCCGGGTGGTGGCGACCTATGGCTCCTTCGCGGAGGCCTGGCTGCTGGCCGGCGGGGAGCTTTGCGGCGTCACCCAGGACGCCCTGGAGCAGCGGGACCTGGGCCTGCCCGAGGACATCGCCGTGGTGGGCACGGTGAAGGAGCCCAACGCCGAGGAAATCATCGCCCTGGAGCCGGACCTGGTGCTGCTGGCCAGCGACATCACCACCCAGGCGGACATCCGGGACGTGCTGGAAAACGCCGGGCTCGCCTGCGCCTTCTTCCAGGTGGACACCTTTGCGGACTACGCCTTTATGATGGAGCAGCTGTGCGCCATCACCGGCCGGGAGGATTTGTATGAGGAAAACGTCACCCAGGTGGGCCAGCAGATTGAGGAGGCCCAGGCCAACGCGGCCCTTTCCAGCACCCAGCCCAACGTGCTGCTGATTCGGGCCTTCTCCACCGGCATCAAGGCCAAGACCGACGACGAGCTGGCCGGCGCCATTTTAAAGGACCTGGGGGCCCACAACATCGCCGACGACCACCCCTCCATGCTGGAGGACTTGAGCCTGGAGGAGGTCATCGCCGCGGACCCGGACTACATCTTCGTCACCACCATGGGCGACGAGCAAAAGGCCCTGGACTATTTAAACGGCCTCATCCAGCAGAACCCCGCCTGGTCGGAGCTTTCCGCCGTGAAGGAGGACCGCTACATTGTGCTGCCCAAGGATTTGTTCCACTACAAGCCCAACAACCGCTGGGGGGAAAGCTACCAGTACCTGGGGGAAATCCTCTACCCCCAGCTGTTCCATGAGGAGTAAGGCGGCCCTGGGGCTTTTGGGCCTGGGGCTGCTGGTGGTGGCCAGCGCGGCCTTGGGCGCCGCTGTGGGCTCCACGGTCATCGATTTGCCCGCCGCCCTGTGGGAGCTGCTGGACGGGGAGGCCACCTCCCCCGACGCCCGGATTCTTCTCCACGTGCGGCTGCCCCGGGTGTGCGCCTCTCTGTTGTGCGGCTCGGCCTTGGCGGTCAGCGGCATGCTCATCCAGGCGGTGCTCTCCAACCCCCTGGCCTCCCCCAACGTCATCGGCGTCAACGCCGGGGCGGGGTTCTGCACCTTTTTGGCCATGGCCCTGGCGCCTGGCATGGCGGGGGCGGCGCCTTTGGGCGCCTTTATAGGGGCCCTGTCCGCCACTTTGATCGTATACGCCGTGGCGGCGGGGGCCGGCGCGGGCAAGCTGACCATCATCCTGGCGGGGGTGGCGGTGAGCAGCATCTTCACCGCGGGCACCAACACCATCAAGACCTTTTTCCCGGACACCCTCTACAACGGCAGCACCTTTTTGATTGGGGGCTTCTCCGGGGTGAGCTTTGCGAACCTCTCCCCCGCCTGGCTGATGATTCTGCCGGCCCTGGCGCTGGCCTGTCTGCTGGCCCGGCCCACGGACGTGCTCTGCCTGGGGGAGGAGACCGCCCACAGCCTGGGCCTTCCCGTCAAGGCCACCCGCTTCGGGCTCATCCTCATCGCCTGTGTGCTGGCGGGGGCGGCGGTAAGCTTCTCCGGCCAGGTGAGCTTTGTGGGGCTTTTGTGCCCCCACATTGTGCGGCGGCTGTTCGGCCAGGGGCGGCACCGGGTGCTGCTGCCCGCGGCGGCCCTGCTGGGGGCCAGCTTTGTCACGCTGTGCGACCTGTTAAGCCGGGTGCTCTTTGCCCCCTATGAGATTCCCGTGGGCATTTTGCTCAGCTTTTTGGGCGGGCCCTTCTTCCTGTTCCTCATCGTCAAGCAGAGGCGGCGGCCCCTGCCAGGGAGAAAGGGGGGCGCGGGATGATAGAGCTGTGCCACGTCACCGCCGGGTACCCCGGCCGCCCGGTGCTGGAGGATGTGAACCTTGCTTTCCAGGCGGGGAAAATCACCGCCCTGATAGGCCCCAACGGCTGCGGCAAGACCACGCTGCTCCGGGCGGCCTGCGGGCTGCTGCCCCTTACAGGGGGACAGGTGCTCTACGGCGGAAAGGACCTGCGCCGGTTTGGCCGCAAGGAGTTTGCCCGGCTGGTGTCCATTTTGCCCCAAACGCGGGACGTGCCCTCCATCCGGGCGGAGCAGCTGGTGGCCCACGGGCGCTATCCCCACCTGAGCTTTGGCCGGGACCTGACCCAGGCCGACCGGGAGAAAATCGCCTGGGCCATGGAGGTCACCGGCACCACCGCCCTGAAGGACAAGGAGCTCTCCCAGCTCTCCGGCGGCGAGCGCCAGCGGGTGTACCTGGCCATGACACTTTCCCAGGACACGGACATCCTCTTTTTGGACGAGCCCACCACCTACCTGGACATCGGCCAGAAGTACGAGATGCTGGAGCTGATTGCCCAGGTTAACGCCATGGGCAAAACCGTGGTGATGGTCCTCCACGACCTGCCCCTGGCCTTCTCCTACAGCCACCAGGTGGTGGTGCTGGAAAAGGGGCATCTAGCGGCCCAAGGCCCCGCGGACCAGGTCTTTGCGAGCGGCGTGCCCGCCCGGGTCTTTGGGGTGAAGTCCCAGGCCCTGGAGGTGGACGGCCGCCAGGAGTATTTCTTCTACCAGGCGTAAACAACCGGGGGACTGGGAAATAGGCGCATAGAAAAAGGGACGGCTGCTGCCGTCCCCTTTTGCTTTGTTAGGAAATCTCCCGCCGGGCGAAGTAGTCCGCCCGCAAGGTGTTGAAGGAGGCCTCCTCCCGGCGGCGGGCCATGGCGCTGGTGTCCCGCATCTCCTGGGTGACTTCCCCCTGGTAGTCGCTGGTGTAGTAGGTCTCCCCGTCGTACCAGCCGCCGTCGGGGAACAGCACCACGCCGCCCTGGTCCCCAAACATGTCGTCGCCCATGTAGTAGCGGGTGTCCGTATCCAGGCCGAACAAGTTGACAATGGTGGGCGCCAAGTCCACCGGGGCCACGTACTTCTCCACGGTCTGGGGCTGCTGGCCCTTGGCGTAGAAGAAGAAGGGCGTGCGGTACAGCTCGGGGGTGTCGGCGCTGACGCCCTTCAGCTGGTAGAGGAACTCCTTATCGGTGAGGTACTTGCCGTAGTGGTCGGTGTAGAACAGCAGCACCGTGTCCTCCAGGCGGCCGTCGGCCTCCAGCTGGGCCACCAGCTCGCCGATGAACTGGTCCGTCTCCATGGCGTGGGCCACGGCGTGGGTGTACTCTTCCAAATTGGCCGGGGTGGATTCCACGCCGGACTGGGCCACCGCTGCCTGGGCGGCTTCCCAGTGGGGGGCGGAGATGTTGCCCATCTCCTCGGTATAGGGCCCGTGGCCGGAATAGGTGATGATGTAGCTGAAGAACGGCCCCTCTGGAACGAACATGTCGTAGCCCTCCATCATCTGGCTGTCCAGCATGTAGTCGTCCATGCCCATTTCGGCGCCGCTGTGGTAGGTCATGCCCAGGTTCTGGTGGATGCTCCCCCGGCTGTAAATCCCGGCGCTGGCCGTGTGGAAAGAGCCCACGGTGTAGCCCTGCTGGGAGAACTGGTGGGCCAGGGAGAAGGGGAAGCTGTTGGTGGAGTAGATGCTGCTGGAGAGCCCCGTCACCGAGGGGAGCAGCCCTGTCTGGGAGATGAACTCCGTGTTGAAGGTGCCCGCCGACAGGAACAGGGACGTGTAGTTGTGCACAAAGTTGGTGCCCTGCTGCTGCAAGGCGTACAGGTTGGGCATGTACTCTGGGGTGAGCAGCCAGGTGTCGATGGACTCCAGCATCACCATCAGCAAGCTCTTGCCCTCGTAAAGGCCGGTGTATTCATTCTCCCCGCTGACCTGCCCGGCGCGCTCCTCATAGAACTGGTCCAGGCTGTTCAAATCCACGGGGCTGGCCTCCAGGCCAAAGGACACCACAAAGTCCCGGACGGTGTACTGGTACAGGCCGGCCAGCAGCAGGCAGCGGTTGGAATCGGTAAAATCCTTGTAGGCCTGCTCCTCGGAGCTGGGGTCGAACAAGCTGCCCCAGGTCATGGTGTCCGCTTGGGGCAGCAGCGAGCGGTTGAGCAGCACCACGCTGACCAGGGACAAAAGGATGGCCCCGGATGCTCCAGCCAGCCGGGGCCACCGGGGTTTCCCCGGTTGGCGCTTGGGCACCAGCCATGCCCCCACCGCCAGCAAAAGCATGGCCAGCACAATGCTTGCCACCAAGGCTTTGCGCAGGTTTAAGTAGGAGAGGCTGAAAAACTTGGCGCCGTCCCCGGCGAAGTTGGTGTCGGAGAAGGTGAAAAACTCCCCAAAGATGTTGAACATCACCCCGTGCACCACCGAGAGCAGCCCGAAAAACACGGCGTACACCCCCATGGCGATGCGCCGCCCCAAAGGCGGCAGCAAGGCGGCAGCCCCTGTCAAAAGCAGGCTCCAGGCGCCGGTGAACACAAAGGCCCGCCAATCCAGAAAGCGGGTGGAGCCCGCCGCCCGGTAGAAGAACCGCAGGGCCGCGTCAAACAGGACCAGCCCACAAAAACAAAGGGGCAGGCTGGCCCAAGCCAACCTTCCCCGGACAATTCGAATTTTTTCTTTCCATTCCTGCATGGGGTACATCCTTCTTGCGTGTAAAATCTATGTAAAAAACTATACCATAGTCCCGTTAAATCCGCAAGGATGGCTGGGTGTTTTTCGACAAAAAAGTTTCCGCTCGCATGCCGTACACAAAAAAAGCCCGGAGTTGCACATCCAGCACCCCGGGCTTTTGATATGGCTCATACGGCTTCGATGCGGGCTTTTATTTGCCTGCTCTTGGGAGAAACCGTTCTCTGCTGCAGAAATCGGCACGCCATTTACCTGTCAGAGTTTTCCAAAAAGAACAAATTTCCTGAAGGCCTCCCGCCATCATAACAAACAAGGCAATCTGCCCCACATAGGCATAGCGGGGCTGGACTTCCATCACCAAGTACACACAGCAGGTGGCAAAGAAGATGAAAGGCAGCAAGTATAGCTTAAAATCCTCCCGTGGTCGGCGGAACAGCGCCAGCGCCCCCAGCGCCGCCAAAAACAGGGCGCAGGTGAACATGGCACGATCTATCTCCTCCAGCAGGGCATACAGGGTGGGCGAACTCTCTCTTACGCTGCCCAGCGCCCAACCAAGTCCGCGGTCCCACCACAGAGTTTTCATTTTTCGAACCAACGTTTCTACCAGTTTAAATGGGCTGACCTGCAAATGCTCTTTAATAACCTGGATTTCTGCCTGGGAACGCTCCATCCCCTGGTCTGTTAGGGCTACCACAGCATTGCTATCATCATAGGTAAAGGTGCCCCCGGTCTCTGTGTTCGTACCCAGCACAATAGACCAAAGAGGGTCTTGATTGGTTAATCCGATTGAATTGATTCCCGCTATCTTTACCATCCCTGACATTCCCGCTGACACCACGAGAAATGTAATCAATAGAGCCCCAAAGCGCTTGAGATAATGGAAAAAATGGTTCCAGCTGGCCTTAGAAAGAAACCGAAACACAAAATAAGCCAGCAACGGCACCAGCACCAGGGGCGCGTCGGGGCGCAGGGCATTGGCCACGGCCAAACTAAGCCCAGCCAAAGCGTAGGCGGCCAGGCGCGGGAGCTTCTCAAACCGCTTACCCATCACCAGGTATAGGCACAGGTAGAGGAAAAACGCCGAAGGGATGCTGTTACACAGCACTGTCACCAGCGTGGCGGGAAACAGAAAAAAGGCATAGGCTAGCGCGGCAACTCTAGCTGCCCAGTCCTCAAAATAGTCACGGGCTATGAGATAGATCAACACGTTGGTCCCCGCAGAAACCACACAGTTCACCAGCCTGAGCAGCAGAGGGTTGTTCCAAAGCTTTAGCAGCACACCCTCCCAAATTACCAGGCCGGTTTGATAGCCCCACCTTTGAAAATACCGGTCATTTTGAAAGCTGAAATCCCCTTGGGCAAATTTCTGGGCTGCTTCATACTGGACCGCAAAATCCGACTCGATGGGGGTAGTAACAACTGCCACAACCCCCAGGTGAATCAGCAGTGACAAGAGGAACAGGAGCACCCCAAATTTGTTAGAAGTACCTGCGCCTCCCTTGGAAACAAGAAAGGTCAACCCCATCAAAAACAAAATCATGCCAGCCAAGGGGTAATATACCGTTACCACGCACAACAGGGAAATCCCAAAACAGACAGAAAAAAACAAGCGCAGCCCCACAAACACCTTGGTTTCCTGATTCATCCTTACAGCTCCTCCTAAAATGTCATTACATCTAGAATAAAGTATAGCATTGCTGGGCAAAGAATGCAACTAAGCCTCAGAAAGAATCTCACTTTTTCCCGCAGGCATTCTGTGTTATAATACGGTTATTCCAGTATACTGCACCGCTGGGACGAGACCTGCTTCCCAAAGGCGCAAGGAAAGGGGACACGTATCAATGGCACAACACACTGTAGGATTTATCGGCTTTGGGAACATGGCCCAGGCCATGGCA
>JABLTQ010084569.1_pt1 | contig 15479 bp, 10 predicted proteins | sample 7160101 | NCBI WGS metagenome assembly JABLTQ01 (sample SAMN14651228, study PRJNA627086) | human gut metagenome | isolation source: feces | host: Homo sapiens
CGGACTTTCAATTGACAATTGACAATTGATAATTGACAGTGGACAATTATCGCCTTGTAGACACATCCCCCACGCCGCACGGCAATTGTCCATTGTCAATTGTCAATTGTCAATTGTGTTATGTCGCCCCTACATTCGCCGCCTTGTGGGTTCATACCTACGCCGCACGGCAATTGTCCATTGTCCATTGTCTATTGTCAATTGAAGCGTGGTTGGACCGTTTCCTGCATCTTTTCGAAGAAAATGTGCAGTATTCCTTTTGTTTCCCAAAAACAATACCTATCTTTGGACATCCAACGTAACCCAAGGAGAGTTGAACCATGGAATTCATCCAAATTATCGTCATCTTCGCCATCATAGGCTTTGCGGTCGTACGTAACGTCCGCAAGGAGCTTGCCAAGGAACGGCGGCGCAATCCTGCCAAGCCGGTGGCGCAACCGGAGGTCCTCGTGCCCCGGCACGAAGAGGAGCGATGGGAGGCGGACGAGGCACCACCCGTCAGCCATCCGCGGGTGAAGATCGGGAAGAAAAGCCCGCCGCCACCCCTGATACAACCTGCCGAAGCGGAAGCCGCGGCATCAGGTCCGCCACACGGACGCAGGCAGGTCCCACACCCGCAGAAGCGGACGCCGGGCAACGACATACGGCTCGGCTCACCCGAAGAAGCCCGGCGGGCGTTCATCTACTCGGAGATTTTTAATCGGAAATATTAATCTTATATATAAAGGTATAAGAGGGGACTAAGGGGATGAATCGACAAGCAGACAGTGAAACCCAAGCAAGCATCTATCATCAACCCTGTTTTCTTGCCGGCTCGTCCCCCACGCCTTTCCGCCCGCCCCGGACGACGGACATGCTTCCCCGCCACTTTCCCCGCGGTACGCTCCCAACGGAGCACCGACCCCTTCCCGAGAGAGAGATTTCCCCAGACATTTCGACTGATAAACTGTAAATCATAACCAACCAAAAAACACCTTTGACGCGTATGGGATACCACATCATCTCGGCAGCTGAGGCTGCCGCCCTTGTCAAAGACGGCGACACCATCGGACTGAGCGGGTTCACACCTGCCGGTACGCCGAAAGCCGTCACCCCCGAGATTGCAAAAATCGCCGAAGCGGAACACGCTGCCGGACGTCCGTTTAAAATCAATATCCTCACCGGCGCCTCCACGGGCGACTCGTGCGACGGCGTGCTCTCGCGTGCCAAGGCGATACGCTTCCGCGCTCCCTACACGACGAACCCCGACTTCCGCAAGGCGGTGAACAACGGCGAAATAGCCTACAACGACCTCCATCTCTCGCAGATGGCGCAACGCGTACGCTACAACTTCCTGGGACATGTCGACACTGCCATCATCGAGGCGTGCGACGTGACACCTGACGGGAAAATCTATCTCACCGCCGCCGTCGGCATCGCACCCACCGTGGCGCGCCTCGCCGACCGCATCATCGTCGAACTGAATGCCGCACACAGCAAGAACATGATCGGCATGCACGACGTCTATGAGCCGCAAGACCCGCCCTGCCGCCGCGCCATCGAGATTTACAAGCCGAGCGACCGCATCGGTGTGCCCTACGTGCAGGTGGACCCGGCGAAAATCGTGGGCATCGTCGAGGTGAACAAGCCGGACGAGGCACGTGCCTTCACCGCTCCCGACCCGGTGACCGACCGCATCGGGCAGAACGTAGCCGACTTCCTGGCTGCCGACATGCGTGCCGGACGCATCCCCGACACCTTCCTGCCGTTGCAGAGCGGTGTGGGCAACATCGCCAACGCCGTCCTCGGCGCGCTGGGACGAAACCCCGACATCCCCGCTTTCCAAATGTACACCGAGGTGTTGCAGGACTCCGTCGTCGGGCTTATCAAGCAGGGACGCGTGAAGTTCGGCAGTACGTGCTCGCTCAGTGTCACCAACGAGTGCCTGAACGACATCTACGGGAACATCGACTTCTTCCGTGACAAGCTGGTGCTCCGCCCCTCGGAAATCTCCAACAACCCGGAGGTCGTGCGCCGTCTGGGTCTGATCACCATCAACACCGCGCTGGAGGTGGACCTCTACGGCAACGTCAACTCGACGCATGTCTGCGGAACGAAGATGATGAACGGCATCGGCGGTTCGGGCGACTTCACCCGCAGCGCCTACCTGAGCATCTTTACCTGCCCGTCGGTGGCGAAGGAAGGCAAAATCAGCGCCATCGTCCCGATGGTTTCTCACCACGACCACAGCGAGCACTCCGTGAGCATCATCGTGACCGAGCAGGGTGTGGCGGATCTGCGCGGCAAGAGCCCGATGGAGCGTGCAGAGCTCATCATCGAGCACTGTGCCCACCCGTCGTACCGCGAGATGTTGTGGGACTATGTGAAGGACAGTGCGAAGGGTCACACGCGCCACAGCCTGAGCGCAGCCTTCGCCATGCACGACACCTTCCTCCGCACGGGAGACATGCGCCTGACGAAGTGGGAAGAGTACATCAAGTAAGGACCTAGACCTTCCAGCCCCCGCACGCATCCCCCGGCGGACTTTCCTCCGGACGGACGGCGGAAGGGACTGATATATCATACACAAAACATTTTAATGAATGAGGAGACAGCTTCATGGTTCGTCCATGCTGTCTCCTCTGTTTGTATATACCCCCTTCGTCCGGTTGTACGGACGGAACCGTCTCCGTCCGGCGTGTGTATGCACCCATCAGGCGACAATTGATAATTGACAATTGACAATGGACAATTGACAATTGCCTTTCGGCGTGTGTATGCACTCATCAGGCGATAATTGTCAATTTTCAATTGTCAATTGTCAATTGCCCAACAGGCCTTGCAGAGCCTCTTCCGCTTCAGGTTGCGAAGGACGCGGGGCGTAGGCGTCGGCGATGTTGAAGTCGCGGTCGATGAGCACGAAGCGCGGGATGTAGTGGATGCTCCAGCCCGTGCGGAGCGCCTCGTCGGTGCTGTTGTACTGTGGCAGCTGTTTGTCATGCGCCTTCAGGTAGGACAGCCACACCTCCCTTCCGGTGTCGGTCGAGATGGGGATGAACACCACGTCGGCATCCTTGAACCGGGTGGCGAGCTTCTCGAAGTGGGGAGACTCCTGGATGCACGGTCCGCACCACGTCGCCCAGAAGTCCAGGTAGAGCACCTTCCCGCGGAAGTCGGACAGGCGGTGTGCCTTGCCCTCGGTGTCGGTGAAGGAGAAGTCGATGGCGGGCTGCCCCTTCAGCAGGCGCGCTGCCTGGTCGAGCTTGGCGCGCAGCTCGTCGGCGAAGTCCGTGTGGGTGAGGCTGTCGGCAAAGGCTCGTGCAGCCTGCAACTGCGCTTCGTCGACCCGGTGCCGCAGCCGGTTCACCTGTCCGGCGGCGGCATAGAGCTCCCGGGCACGGGGGCTGAGCGTCACCTCGCCGGCGATGGCTTCAAGGGCGGGAGTGTAGGGCGTAGCGAGGCTGCCGAGGACATCGCGGACGACTGCCACGTCGAGCAGTTCGTCGTCAGTCAGTGTGCGGAGCAGCGGGACGAGGTCGGGCTTGAGCGTGGCATAGACGGAGTCCAGGCTCTCCGGCGTCATCTTCAGGTAGCCGCGCATGGCGGCATAGGACGGATAGGACAGGAAGCTGTTGGCGACATCGGCTGTGATGCGTGCCCCTTCGAGCCGCTTGAAGGCGTCGGTGGCTCCCGTCAGCGTGTCGAGCTGGGCACGGCGGACGGCAGCCAGGCTGTCGACGAGGGCTTTCGTCCCGGCGAAGTCAGGGCGCAGGTTCGAGCCTCCCTCCAGGAAGGAGCCGCCCTTGGGAAAGAGCCGTCCCTTCATGTAGGTGTTCACGGACGCTCCCTGCCCCGTGAACTCCGCCTGCCGGTTGTCCTGCGTGATGCGTAGGGTCAGGTCGTCGCCGGGTGTGAGGTAGAGCGTGTTGCGGCTGATGCTGTAGTACGTCGGCGCAGTCAGGGTGAGGACCGTGTCGAACCGTCCTTCCGCGTCGGTGTGCAGGATGATGTCCCGGCTGTCACCGACGAGGGATGCCGCCCCGTCATAGCGCATCGGCACGTCGGTCGTGCCCATGTCGACGAGTTGTCCCTGCAGGTGTACGGTGGTCGGTGCAGGTGCCGGCTGGCAGGCGGACGTCAGGAGGGCGGTTGCCGCGAGTGTGTGGATGAGGTGTTTCATACGTATGTCTTTGGATGGTTGAGTCTTGTGATGGGTGCGTCCGGAGGGCATGCGGGACAGGCGTGTCGCGTGTGTCCCGGCATGTCCCCGCGGACAGTGGTCAGATGAACGCGATGTCGGTGATGGGACCGAAGCCCGTGTGTACCTGCGTCGAGGGGTAGGTGTGGTCGCTGTCCACATTGCCCGCCGTGTTGAGCTGCAGGACGATGAGCTGCCCCTGTCCGTCGCCGGTGTTGACAGCCACGCCGAGGGTACGGCTGAAGGGGTGCCCGTAGGTGTCCGCTCCGTTGGTGTCGGCGTCGTTCTGGAACACGGAGTTGTGCGCCATCAGCAGGGCGGAGATTTCAGCCGACGCGTCCTCGTGCTGGTAGATGACCGTGCTGTTGCCCGAGGTGAAGTCGAGCCGGTAGACCTTGTTGCCCACGGCGTAGAAGAGCAGGTTGCTGTACGTCGGTCCCGATGCCATGGGTGTCTGGTGGTCCACGCCTTCGGGGGTGGGGAAGTCATAGCGTCCGGAGACGGTCGCCACGTCAGAGTGCGTCAGCGAGTAGTAGCGCATGACGTAGATGTGCGACTGCCCGTCGGGCGACACGGTCCATGCGTAGGTGGAGTACTTCTGCCAGGGGGCGATGCCGCTGACCTCGTAGTGGTACCCGCCGACGAACTTGAGAATCTCCTCCTGCGGGTCGATGGCGTTCGGGTCTGCCACGTCCAGTCCGCTGCGGTAGGTTATGGGCACGATTTCCCCGCCATACATGTCCGCGCTGGGCGCATAGCCCGACCACGAGTCTCCCGTCTGGAGGTTGCAGTGGACGAAGCGGTGCCCGAGCTTGTCGAAGGCGATGGCGGTGTGCGGTCCGCCTGCCACCTGCTCGATGTAGTAGTCCCCCGAGAGGCTGACGGAGGGCAGCATCTCGAACATGACGGGCGAGGTGTTGTTGGCACGGAACACGTGTCCGTTGCTGCACATGGTCATGCCGTTCTGCGAGGCGGAGCACTGCATGTGGTCGAAGTCGACCAGTCCCAGCAGGTGTTCAGGCAGGAGGCTGCTCCAGTCCGCCATGAGGCTGAGCCCGTCGACCTGGTTGAGCAGCCCCGACTCCGACAGGTCGGTCGTCTGGACGTAGAGCTGCGAGGGCGCTTCATAGAGCCAGGTGTACTTCTGTGTGTTGTACTGGCGCGAGTAGAGGCGGACGGGCCGTCCGGTGAAGGAGGTTCCGCTCTCCTGGGTGTAGGCATCCGGGGTGATGAAGATTTCCCCGTTGGCATACTCGACCGAGCCCAGTTCGGCGTGTCCGCCGGTCTCGTGGAGCACGATCCAGGAGTCGGTGAAGGGCTTGAAGATGACCAGTTCCGTCGGTCGCATGACGGTGATGCCCCGCCGGTTGTCCTTCACGTAGAGACGGAAGTAGTAGTTGTAGCTGAAGTCCTCCGACTCGGGGTCGATGGTCACGGTGAGCGCCTCCTCGCGGGAGATGGTGTCCTGCGGGAGCGACATGGGTGCGGAGCCTTGCGTCCAGGCGTATTCGAGGTACGACTTGTCGCCGTCGGGCGTGGTGATGTCGGGCGTGATGGTGTAGGTGAACGCCTCCTTGTCCATGCGGACGTTGAAAGCCTTGTCGAGGCTGACGCTGATGTCTTCGAGCGTGTCGTCGTAGGTGTAGTTGCCTTCGTCTTCATAGCATCCCGTGCAGAGGGTCGCGGCGGCGATGCAGAGTGCATATCTGATGGTCTTCATAGGCGTTAGTTGTTAGGGAATGATACCGGTGTGCCGTCGGCTTCGGCGAGGGGTGTGTCGTGTGTGCTGTTCCACTCGTCGAGGGCGGAGGTGAGGATGCTCATGTAACGTCCGAAGCCGTAGGAGGGCATCATCTGTGTGAGGTTGTAGATGGTCTTGACGTTGTCGGCGCTGTAGCCTGCCTCGCCCATGGCGACGAGGATGAAGCGCGCCTTGACGGGTCCGAACGTGCCCAGTGTGGCGGCGTAGTAGCTGTTCCACTCGTCTGCGTTATCGACGTACATGGACTCCCAGTCCGTCTCGTCGGTGAGGATGAGGGTGTACTGCTGACGTTCCTTCGTGCCGGGCACGACGTCGGAGTTCTCATAGTCGAAGGTGAGGATGGCGCGGTACTCGGTGTCCGCCACTTCGGGCTTGCGGATACCCAAGGTGATGGTGCGCCGGTATTCGCCCGCGGCGATGGCGGAGTCTCCGGGCAGGACGACATCGGCGAGGGGGTATCCCTCAGCCTCGACGACCCGCAGGCGTACGTTGACCGGGTGGTCGGGGATGATGCCTTCGAGCTGCACGCAGACCTTCGTCGTGGTGTCGGTGAATGCCATCCCCTTGGCAGCATAGTAGTTGTAGAAGTTGACCTTCGTGGTCAGGTTCTGGTAGTTGTCTACCGGTTGTCCGTAGCTGTCCCAGGCGAGGAAGTTGATGCCCAGGGCGTCGCTGTAGGGCGCGATTTCCTCCTCGTTGCAGGCGGGCAGGAGCCCCGTCAGGCAGAGGAGCAGGATGTATGTGAGCTTCTTCATAATCATTAGCGTATGGTGGTTAGTAGATGTTGCCCAGGGCTATCTCGTCGTCGGGCAGCGGGAAACGGTAGTGCCCCTCGGTCATGTTGGCAATGGGGCAGCCGAGGAAGGTGTTGTAGCCCAGCCGCTTGTAGAAGAACCAGAGCTGTCCCTCGGCATAGAACTCCTTGCGGTACTCCTTCTCGATGGCCTGCATGCGCTCGGTGTCGTTGCGGAAGGTCTCCAGGGCGTCGACGCCGCGCATGGTGCGCACGGTGGAGATGAGGCTGGTCGCCTCGCCGAGGTCGTCCGTGCACTCGGCAAGGATGTAGTACATCTCCGGCAGGCGGATGAGGGGGATGTTGTTCTCCAGGGCAAAGGAGAAGAGCTGGTTCTGATTGTACTTCAGCGTGTAGGCGCCGTTGGCGTTGATGCTGAAGCCCATGCCCTCCTTCATGCGCATGTCGTTCTGTCCGTCGGTCTCGACGTCGAAGATGTCGTACAGGAAATTGACGTCAGTGATGATGTAGTAGTTCCACATGGTGATGGCGAACTCGCTCTCGATGCGGTCGGCAAAGGTGTTGGAGTCCATGTTGATGGCGAACATCAGCTCGGTGGAGCATATCTTGTCCTGTGTGTTATCGGAAATCAGGGTGAACATGTCTCCTCCCCCGGGCTTCTGCGCGTCGATGACTTCCCGTGCGTAGCGGGCGGCATTGGTCTTGTCGCCTTTCCACAGGTAGGCGCGGGCGAGCTCTCCCTTGACGGCATACTTGTTCATACGGTTGAAGCGGTAGTTGAGGAAGGGGTCGATGCTGGTGTCCTCGCCGTGTGTGGGGAAGGAGATGTTCATCGGGTCGTTCTCCAGCAGGGCCTCCGCCTCATGCAGGCAGTCGATGATGCTGTCGATGACCTCCGTTGCCGGCAACAGCTTGGCGACGTTGCGGTCGAACTGCGTGCGGTAGGGGAGCGAGGGCGACGAGGCGTTGTCGCGGTAGATGGGCCCGTACATGCGCAGCAGGTCGAAGTAGATGAATGAGCGCAGTCCGAGCGCTTCGCCCTTGATGAGGTCGTGATAGCCGTCGGTGACGATGACGTCGCCCCTGCTCTCAATGTTCGCCAGCAGGTTGTTGATGTTGGCGATGGTGTTGTAGCCCTCCGTCCAGAAGTCGTTGATGTAGGTCTCCGTACGCGTCGACGGGTAGGTGTACCACGTGTCCTCGTAGTAGTCCGCCAGTTCATTACCGTCCGAGAGATAGTTCTGTGCGAGTTGCGAGAGGAATCCGTAGGTCAGTTCCCGTCCGTAGAGTTGTGTCTCGCTCATCTTGATGTAGATTCCCGTGAGGGCTTCCTTGAAACCCTGTTCGTTCTTGAAGAGGTCCTCTTCCTCCACGTTCGTCTTAGGCTTGACGTCCAGCCAGTCGCTGCATGAGGTGCAGAGCGCCAGCAGGCAGGCTGCGAGGTAGTATAGTTTTCTCATTGTTTGCACGTTGTGTTAGAAGGTTAAGTTGAGTGACATGGATATTTGGCGCGACATCGGGTACTCGATGCCCCGCTCCTGCCGGATGGTCGACCAGTGGAAGAGGTCCTCCATGTAGAGTCCCACGCTGGCACTGCTCAAGCCGAGTCGCTTAATCCACGGAGTGTAGCGCTGCTCGAAGCGGTACTGTATGTTGATGGTGTTGAGCACCAGCTCGTTCTGGTCCATGAGGAAGCGGGTGCTTGCCTTCGTCTGCGAGCCGTTGACGTCCTGTGTCACTGCCTTGAAGACGGCAAGGTCGCCCACATTCTGCCAGCGGTCGGTGTAGGCGCGGCGGTCGACATTGTAGCGCAGGTCGGCGTTCTCCACCTTGTCCACGAGGGTCTTGTTGTAGTACTGTCCGCCGTAGCGGTACTGTGCGGCGACGTTCACGCTGAGCCCCTTCCAGTTGAAGTTGAGGCTCATGGTGCCCTGCAGGTCCGGTTCGGTGTCACCCACGGGGACCTGGTCGGCGGCGTTCCACTCGCTGGTGCGTTCCCCATCGCGTGTCAGGAAGATTTCGCGTCCGGTAATCGGGTCTATGCCCAGAGAGCGGACCGCCCAGATCATGGACTGCGAGTAGCCCTCCTCGTAGCGCGGCAGGGGGCGTGACAGCTTGTTGGGGTTGTCGGGGTCCTCCTGCATCTGCTCCTCGTTGCGGGCACGAAGGGCATTGGAAATCTTCTTGATGGTGTTCTTGTTGTGGCTTCCGTTGACCACGAAGCTCAGGTTCATCTGCTGTGCCACGTTGTAGTAGGGCATCCAGCGCAGGGTAAACTCGTAACCTTCGTTCGAGATGTTGCCCACGTTGTCCTTGATGGTGTTGAAGCCGATGGAGGGTGCGAGCGAATAGTCGAGCACGGTGTTCTCTGTCAGCTTGTAGTAGTACTCGAAGCGTCCGCTCAGCCGGTTGTTGAAGAGGGTGAAGTCCAGGCCCACGTTCCACGAGTCGGTCGTCTGCCACTTCAGGTCCGGGTTGCCCATGCCGTAGAGCAGCGTGCCCACCACGTCGGAGCTCTGGTAGATGCGCATGGAGTTGGAGTAGTTGTACATCTGCAGTGCCTGGTAAGCCTGGAAGCCCTGTTCGCCCGTCACACCGTAGGTGGCGCGCAGCACCAGTTCGTCGACGAAGCCCAGGCGGTGTATCCAGCTCTCCTTGTCGGCGTTCCAGCGGAGACCTGCCGACCAGAACGGGGCGTAGCGGTTGTTCCGTCCAAACTCCGAAGAGGCGTCCATACGCCCGTTCACGTCGACGGCGTACTTCTGGTCATAGGTGTAGCTCAGCGTCGCCACGCCGCCGAAGGAGCGGGTGGTGTTCTCACTGCCTTCGTTCTGCTGCACCTTCGCACCGAGGAACACCTCGTCCATGTTGTCGTTGGGGAAGCCGGTGGCATAGGCGCCGGCGCTGTGGTCCTTGGTCTCCTTGATGTTGTAGCGGAAGAAGGTGGCGAGTACGTGCCTGTTCTGCCATACCTTATTATAGCTGGCTGTGAAGGCGAGGTCCCAGTCGAGCGACGTGGCGTTCGTCCAGCGATAGGAGCCGCGCTCCTCCAGGTCGGTCACCTCGATGAAGTCGGTGTGGTTGGCGGACTTGAAGATGTCGGTGTCCGACGTGGTCTTCGTCACCGTGAGGTCCATGGCGAGGCGCAGGTTCTGCAGGGGCGAGTACTCGGCACGGAAGGCGTCGCGCACCTCGAATGCCACGTTGCGGTCGATGGAGTTGTAGAGCGTGTTGTACATGGGGTTCCCCACGGTCATGCCGGCGGAGTTGATGCCACTCTCGTCATAGACTACCTGCTCGAGGTATTGCTGGATTTGCCCGTGCTCGTCGCGAATGCGGTAGTAGGGGTTCAGGCGCGCGTACTGGTCGAAGGTGCCGTAGGGCGACGTCCGGTCCGAGGTGGTATAGTCCACGTAGGCGATGTTGCTGATGAGCAGTCCCTTGTAGCGGTAGCGGATGTCGACACTGACGCTCTTGCCGTTCACGCCCGTGCCGCGCATGATGCCCGGGGCGTCGTTCAGTCCGGCGTATATCTTGTAGCGCAGCTCCTGCGTTCCGCCTTCCAGGTTGATGCCGTGGCGGTGTGCGAAGACGGTCTCCAGCGGCTGGGAGAGCCAGTAGGTGTCCACGCCACGCTGCACCTCCAGGTACTTGCGCCGGTACACGTCGTAGCGGTTCTCCACGTTGGTGATGGTCCCGCTCTCGTCATAGTAGCCCGCGCGCCGTTCCAGCTCCAGCTTCTCGGCGGCATTGAGCAGGTGGTAGTCTGTCAGGTCGGGATACTCCACCTTGTAGTTGCCGTTGTAGGTCACGCGCAAGCGTCCCGCCTCGGGTGCCTTCGTCTCGACAACCACGACACCGTTGGACGCCTGTGAACCGTAGATGGCCATGGCGGCGGCGTCCTTCAGGAGCGTCACGCTCTCAATCTGTGCCGGGTCGAGGTCCATGATTTTCGTCACACCGACGTCGATAATGCCGTCGAGCACGAACAGCGGCTGGTTCGGGCGCGTGTCGATGTCGCCACGCATGATGACCGTCTCGTCGGTCGAATAGTCGCCCATGCTCGACTGTCCGCGCATGGTGAAGTCGGGCACGGAGCTGGGATTGGAGCCCGAGAGCATGTTGTCCCCCATGCGGAAGCCCGGGTCAAGCATCGTGATGGCGTTGAGTATGTTGCCCGACGAGAGGTTGCGTATCTCGTCGCCCGTCATGCGGTTGGCAGAGCCGGTGAAGCCCTCCTTCTTACGTTCGAAGATACCCGTGACGACCACCTCGTCCACCGTCTGCGCGTCCTCTTCCAGGGTGACGTTCAGCGGACGTCCCTTGAAGGCGACCGTCTTGCTCTTCATACCGATGAACGAGAAGGCGAACGACTGCACGTCCTTCCCCGCGGGGAGGTTGATGGCGAACGTTCCGTCGGCGCTGGTGATGCCCTTCAGGCTTCCGTCGTCCGAGACCACCGACACACCCGGGATGGGGTTCCCCCCGACGTCGCTCACCTTTCCCGTGGCAGACCGTGCGGCGCCGGTGCTCCCCGTCTGTCGGGCAGGCACCACGGTGATGTAGCTCCCCTCCAGGCGGTAGGTCAGCGGATGCCCTGCGATGAGTGCGTCCATGATGTCGCTCACGGGACTGTCTTTCACCGACACCGTGGCACGGTAGGACTGCACGTCCTCGTAGGTGAACAGGATTTTGTAGCCGGACGCCTGTTCCAGTTTCCGGAAAGCCGATGCCAGGCTTTCATTCGTACACTCGAAGGAGAGCCGCTCCTTCAAGGTGCCCTGTGCCGAGGTGGGAAGGCTGACGCAAAGCGCGAGCACCACCATCAGGCACCATTTTACTCTCTGATGCAGTTGTTGCTTAAGTAGCTGTTCCATGCATGATTCGTGTTAAGTTAATAAATATTCGCGCTGTTTAACCTCTATACGTACACACCTGGGAAATGGGTACTGCAAAAGTGAAGAAATTTGAAAGAAAATTGAAGTTTGTGCTCCCGCCGGCCCGAAAGAATGTCCGTCAGCCCTTCCGCCGAAACAAAAAAACACCTACATTTGCGCCGGAATGACAATCCGGAACCTGTACCGCCTCTCCGGCGTCAGACTATTAGAGAGATGAATCTGTATACGAACAAAAAGAAAGACACACTATGCTGAGCTTTACACTTTGCCTGCTGGCACTCATCGCCGGTTACTTCCTCTACGGCCGCTTCATGGAGCGCCTCTTCGGTCCCGACGACCGCCCGACACCCGCCCTGACCAAAGCCGACGGCGTGGACTTCATCGCGTTGCCGACGTGGAAGATTTTCATGATTCAGTTCTTGAACATTGCGGGCCTCGGACCCATCTTCGGCGCCATCATGGGCGCCAAGTTCGGCACCGCATCCTTCCTCTGGATTGTCCTCGGAAGCATCTTCGCCGGCGCCGTGCACGACTACCTCTCCGGCATGCTCTCGCTCCGTCACGGCGGGGAAAGCCTGCCCGACATCATCGGGCGCTACCTGGGTCGGACGACCGAACAGGTCATGCGCGTCTTCTCCATCATCCTGATGATTCTCGTGGGAGCCGTCTTCGTCGCCGGTCCCGCGGGCCTGCTCGCCAAGCTGACGCCCGACGCGCTCGACACGACCTTCTGGATTGTCGTTGTCTTCCTGTATTATATCCTCGCCACGATGCTCCCCATCGACAAGATTATCGGCAAGATTTATCCGCTCTTTGCCGTCGCACTGCTCTTCATGGCTGTCAGCATCCTCGTGATGCTCTACGTCCACCACCCTGCGTTGCCCGAGCTCTGGCACGGGCTGGAGAACACCCACCCCGACGCCGACACGCTGCCCATCTTCCCCATCATGTTCGTCAGCATCGCCTGCGGAGCCATCAGCGGGTTCCACGCCACGCAGAGTCCCCTCATGGCACGCTGCATGACCAGCGAACGCCACGGGCGCCCCGTCTTCTACGGTGCGATGATAGCCGAGGGCATCGTCGCCCTCATCTGGGCGGCGGCAGCCACCTGCTTCTTTCAGGACCATGGGATGGGAGAGACCAACGCCGCCGTCATCGTCGATGCCCTGACGAAGGACTGGCTTGGCACCGTGGGCGCCGTGCTGGCGGTCATCGGCGTCATTGCCGCCCCCATCACCAGCGGCGACACCGCCTTCCGCTCGGCGCGGCTCATCGTGGCGGACTTCCTCGGCATGGAGCAACGCACCATCCGACGCCGCCTCTACATCTGCATCCCCATGTTCACCCTGGCGGTGGGGCTGCTCATCTACAGCCTGCGCGACGCCGAGGGCTTCAACATCATCTGGCGCTACTTTGCCTGGGCGAACCAGACCCTGTCCATCTTCACGCTCTGGGCGGTGACCGTCTACCTGGTGCGCGAGCGGCGGAAGCCTGCCTTCCTTGTCACGTTCTTCCCCGCCCTCTTCATGACGGCGGTCTGCACGACCTACATCTGCATCGCGCCCGAGGGCTTCGGCATCCCCGTCAGTGCCACGGGCGTCGTCGCCATCCTCTCCGTCATCGGCGCCACCCTGTGGTTCTGCCTCTGGTACCGGAAGGCAGGGCGCCGTCCGCTGCAGCCCTGAGCCGTCAGCGGAGCACGATGCGGTTCCCCTCCAGGACCGCTGTCAGGCGTTGCAGTCCGTTGAGGCGCTTCAACGCCTCCTCCAGCGTACCCCTGCGGTCGGCGACGTAGTGCAGGTGGAAGTCGAGCAGCTCCGGGTCGGCGTTCACCTCGATGTCCACGTTGTACCACCGTCCCAGTCCGCGGAGTATCTCCTCCAGCGACGCGTGGTCGAAGTAGAAGTATCCCTCCTTCCACTGCGTGCGTGCATAGGGGTCGACGTTATGCAGCTCCGACGAGCCGTCCGGCTTCAGCGTGAACTCCTGCCCCGGCTGCAGGTTCACTTCCTCCCGTCCGTCCGGGTCCTGCACCACCACGCTGCCCCGGACGAGGGTCAAGTGTGAGGGTGCGTCGGTGTAAGCCTGGAGGTTGAACTCCGTGCCCAGCACGCGCGTGGTGAACTGCGTCGTTTCGACCACGAAGGGGTGACGCTCGTCGCGTGCCACGCGGAAGTAGGCTTCGCCCTCCACCCGGACGCGCCGTTCGCCGCCCGTGAACCGCGAGGGGTAGTGCAGGCAGCTCTCGGCATTCACCCACACCTCCGTGCCGTCCGCCAGCACGAGGTGGAAGTCCTTGCCGCGGGGGACGGTCAGGGTCTGCATCTCCACACGTTCCACCTCCCGGTAGTCCGCCACGCGCCCGTCCGTCCGTATGCCCTGTTCCTCCAGCGCCTCAGCCGCCTGCGGCTTGTCCAGCTCCCAGACCGTCCCGTTGTCTGCCGACAGGGTCACGCCCCGCTCGTCGTGCACGGCCGTGAACATCAGCACTGCCTGCCCGTCGGTCTGCGGACGGGTGAAGAACACCCAGAGCAGCACCGCCAGGCATGCCGCCATGCCCGTCCATCCGCCCCACACGAGGAATCCGTTGCGGCGTGGGCGGTGCCGTCCTGCCGTCCGTCGGCGGAAGTCCTCCCACGCGCGGTCGGTGTCGGGCGCTGCGTGCAGCCTCCGTGCGAAGACCCCGTTGCAGTCGTGCACCGCCTGGCGCAGGCGTTCCAGCTCCTTCTCGTCAGCAGGTCTGCCGACGTCGCTGGCTGTGTCCGCGTCCTCCAGCCAGTCGAGCCACTCGTCGCTATGTTTGTCGTTTGTTTCCATTGTCAGGTTCTTTACAATCCTATACGTGTGAGCCTCCGGTTCAGGTACTCACTTTAACATAAATTCGTCTCTCAGGTTTCTCAGCGCCGTGGTGATGTGCCGTTTGACGCCGTCCGTGGTGATGCCCAGGATGGCAGCCACCTCCCGGTAGGACCTCTTGTGGAAGAAGCACTGTTCCAGGACGAAGCGCCGTTGTGGCGGCATCTCGCTGATGACCCTGTCGACCCGTTGCAGCCGTTCCTCCAGCTCGCGGTCGGTCCCGAGCAGTCCCTCCCGGACGTCGGTGGCATAGAACATGACGTAGCGTTGCTTCACCGACCTACGGCGCAGGTGGTCCACGCACCGGTTCTTGACGCAGGCATAGAGGTACGCCATCCGTCCGTCGGGGCGCACGGAGTCATAGTCGTGCCACAGCGTCTCGAACACGTCGCTCACGATGTCCTTGCAGACCTCGGCGTCGTCGACAAACGTCAGTGCGTAGTAGTAGAGTCGGGTGTAGTTGCTCTTGAACAGAGATTCAAATTCTTTGTCATTCTTCGTCATCGTTCCACACGTCTAGAGTTTCATCGTTCAAATGGTTTGAGTGTTTATGCGGCGACAAATTTACATGATATTATTTTATAATTGACAACGATTTAATTGACAATTGATAATTGACAATTGACAATTGCCCTGCGATGTGGGAACGGTCCACCAACGGAATAATTGTCCATTGTCAATTGTCAATTGACAATTGGAAAGCGGTTATATCAATTTGTCAAAATGTCAAACGAACCGCCTGAGAATGCCCGTGGTTACGCCAAAATACGGATTGGTGACCGGGAAGGCCCTTCTCGCGCGATTCGCGAAATACACATTGACGGTATTCCCGTCGGTTTCTTTTCCTTCTGTTCCATTTTCCTGTCTGTCCGTTCCCTTCCGTCGGTCTTTTCACACGGAAGGATGCAAAATCACACATCGGGAATCGTGCCCCTTCGGGCTCTAAAAAATGGGGACAGGTGGGTGTTTTCGTACGGACGAACGACTACGACGGTGCGGACACGTCGGTACGACGGTAGTCGTTCGTCCGTA
>JABLTQ010032239.1_pt1 | contig 15399 bp, 12 predicted proteins | sample 7160101 | NCBI WGS metagenome assembly JABLTQ01 (sample SAMN14651228, study PRJNA627086) | human gut metagenome | isolation source: feces | host: Homo sapiens
ACAACCGGGTCGACAATCACGGGCAGACCATTCCCGACCGCAACATCAAGCTCCGCAATGCGAAGGTGTGCCGCGAGCTGACCGAACGCTTCGGGCTGCATCTGGCTCCGGGCAAAGAGGCCGTTCGGCGAGAACGGCTGCGCGAGCCCGACCGGACCCGGTACGAGATTTACGATACGATTCGGCAGGAGCTTCCCCATTGTCGCAACTGGAACGAATTGCAAGACCGGTTAAAACGGCATGGCATCGAGACGATCTTCAAGCAAAAAGGGGCGCAGGGTATCATTGAAGGAGTAAAGTTCGCCCGTAATGGCTTTGTGTTTTCTGGCTCGAAGGTCGATCGGGCCTTCAGTTTCTCGAAGCTGGATCGCCACTTCGGGCAGGTGCAGCAGCGACAAACAACCCTGATGTCAGGACTCAAGGCGGCAGTCGGGAGCTTCCGGGCTGCTTTTGCAGGTCTGTTCGGCAGCGGGCGCTCCTTCTCCGTAGCGGGAGGCGGTGGAAGAGGCGGAAGCCATGGCGCAGGATCAGTGTCGCTCGGCAGTGCCGGGTCAATTCCGCTGCCGCCGTTCGACTCGCCATTTGCCCTTTCGCCCGAGATGATGCAGCGACGCGAGGGTGAGAGCCCCGAGGAGCATATAGCCCGCATCACGGCGCTGATCAACAAGGCGGCCGAGGCGATGGCCGTAGCCTTGATGGAGCGCAAGCGCCGCATGGAGGTACGCTCCCGCAAAATCGGATAACAACCTAAAACACAAAAAACGATGAAAGAGAACACCCTGGAGCTCTCCTTCGAGATGTACGAAGAGTTGAAGGAGACCCTTATCAAGACACTCCGCACGGAGTTGGCCGAGGCCCGGTCACAATCGGCTGCAACTATTGACACGGACGCAATCAAGCGGTTGCAGATTCAGATTCTGCAACTGGAGCAGACACAGACAAAGACTCACGAGGCACAGCAGGAACGGGACCATCGGATCGAGCAGCGGCTGCAAGCGATCTCCGAGCGGCAGGAGCAGATTAGCGAAGACCTCGGAGCGCAGATTTCGGAGATGGAAGAAAAAGTGGCCGAGATGGAGATTCCCGAGGAGTTGCCGCCGCGGATGGTGCAGTATCGTTTCTCGCTCTCATTGGACGCAACGCGCAACTTCTGGCTCTTCATGTCGATGTTTGTCGTGATCGTTGTGCTGTCTGTCGGACTCTATTTAGACTGGCGCCCCGACCGTAGCCGGTATGACAACGACCTGAAGTATCGCTATGTGCTGATGAAGGGTGAGGCGTCGCCGAAAAGACTGTCGGAATTGGAGGTGCTGTTCGAGACTGAGCGGAATCAGCGGCGAATCGACTCGATGCGGAAGGATGTCGAGAAGTACGAGCGGCTGGTACGCAGAAGGGCGGCTCTCGACGAGCAGGCGCGGCTGAAAGCCCAAGAAGCTGAGCAGCTCAAACGCGATGCTGCGAAATTAAAGAACAAGTAGCCCTTCCCTTTCTGCCGCAAAGATAAGCCGCCGGACGGACAACGCAAGGTCAGGACGAGTTGCCGCAGGCAAACCTTGCGCAAAGTCCATCCAGCGGCTTTGGCTTGTCGCTACCAAACGGGAAGGGCGGAATAAGGAAAAAGGCAAATACAATGAATCAGGAGAAAAAACGAAACGAAGACAGACTTACATTCTGAACGGATAATCTTAACATTCGCAGCCAATGTCTTTACATTTCATAAACAAACATTAAAAAATCAGTTATGGCAACAGTAAAAGTAAGACTTCGCCCATCAACAAACATGAACCGTCCAGGTTCTATCGTCTATTTTGTAACCCACCGTCGTGTCATCAGACAAATCACGACGGAATACAAATTGTTTTCCGAGGAATGGGACGAAAAGTCAGCAATGCCCTTAATAACAGGCAGCCCTAAACGTACATATATTATTCAATCGATAATATGAAAGTTGAATAACGATATGAGAATTTTAAATAGAGTTATCGAAAAACTAAGTCGCTCTAATCCTAATTATTCATGTGATGATATAATGATTGAGTTTCGACGTATCAGTAAGGAAAATGGTCTTTTTGCATTCATGGAGAGAGTTATCGGAAGGCTATATCAGTTGTAACACGCTGGCGCTGACAAGAGCTACTGCACAGTTCAAGAGATTCAGCAATAGCAAAGACATTATGATGGTAAGGTTGTAACTTCATTGAAATTACCATCCGGCAGAAGAAAGGTTGTAGCACAGTTTGCCGATGGCAATGTGTGGATTAGGCAGTATGAATTTGCACGACTGTCGAGTAGATGAATTATTCTTGGCAGATAATTATTGAGGTGGCTGAAGCTTCGTTTTCTCTCATTTCAATATGATTGCATATTCCCTTTTTTTTATTATATTTAATGTCAATACAAGGGTTTGCTATGAAATATATATTATCTATAATACTGATTGTATCCTTATTCAGTTGCGGTAGCAGCAGACAGATTGAGCAAGAGTTGTCTACAGCGGCAAAATTAATGCGCAGCGAGCCCGATAGTTCATTACGCATTATCGAGAATATTGACCCCGACCGGATTCTGGGGAGCCGCGCACGGGCAAAATACACCCTCTTGTATTCCGCGGCACTCGATAAAAATTATGTGGATACCGATGATGATTCATTGATACGCATTGCTTACCGGTATTACGACAACAAGATTTGTTCGGATTCGGTGAAGTTCCTGATTAACTATTACTATGGGCGAATCCATCAAAATGACGACAATTATCAGAAAGCCATGCGCTATTATTTGACTGCGGAAAAATATGCTCACGCGGCGCATAAGAATTACTACCTGGGATTAGTCTATACACGTATCGGAGAACTCTATACCGAGCAGATGAATTTTAACGGAGCGCTGGAATATTATCGGAATGCTTATGATGCTTGGACAAAACTACGCAATCCGGTGTTTATGAATAATGCGACACTCAACATAGCAAATACTTATTCCAGTTTAAATGATAACGAGAATGCTGTAAAATACTATTTGCAAGCTCTGCAAGCAGCCCGACAGCAGGACGATAACGATATGGTTATTGCTTGTTTAAGCAATTTAGGGAATATTTCTGTAAGTGAAGGCGACTATCCCAAAGCCTTGCAAGCCGTAAAGGAAATTGAGCGAATCGCCCCAGGAGGGTTGTCAATGTACCAATATAGGATATTAATCAAAGTTTATTATCTGCAACACAAGATAGATAGTGCAAGATATTATTTCAATATTGCTTCGGAGTTGGCGAAGGATATTCGGGACGATGCTCAGCTAGCCTATTTAGCCATGCAAATTGAATTGGCTTCCGGAAATTCAGAGCAGGTGGCCAATTCGATCAACGAATATATCTGGTTGAGCGATTCCATATCTCGCTTGGTGATATCTCAATCTGCGACCGCGGCCGAAGCACAATATTATAAAGAACAAACTGCTTTTGCGAGTTACCGTCTGAAAGTACGCACTTACTTTGAATATATTGTCGGACTGCTGATCTTCTGCGTTGTAGTTTTCCTAATCTACTACTATCGGGAACGCATGAAACGCAAGCAGCAGCAGATCGAACTTTACATATTGGCTGTTGAAAGCATCCGGGAGTCGAAAAACCGCATCCTTGAAAATCTTGCTACCAAGGAAGGCCTGGAAGTACAACTTAAAGAATTGGTGATGTCCCGCTTCGAGTTTCTCGACCAACTCGGTCGAGCGTTCTATGAAAGAAACAATACAAAAGCGCAGCAAGAGGCCATTTACAAGCAGGTGAAAAACTTCTTTACGAACCTTGCATCGGATCCCTCGTCTAAAAATGAATTGGAGATGATCGTAAACACGGTAAACGATAATATCATTGTTAAACTGCGAACGCAGTTCCCGAAATTCAGGCCGGCAGATATAGAGTTGCTATGTTACATCTACGCTGGATTCTCGGCACAAATCATTAGCGTTATCACCGGCGATTCGGTGTCGAATATCTACAACCGCAAATCTAGATTGAAAGCCCGAATTGCAGCATCGGATTCATCAGAAAAGGAGTTTTTTATCCGGAAAATGCAATAACCATCTGATTGTCATGTGAATACAGCTCGTATTGTCGGGAAAAATTCCAAAAACTAGGATGTAAACGTCTGTTTTCCAGTCAATTATCTCATTTGTTGTAGTATCTGCGAGAATTTTACAATTCTTGCGGCTATTATTTTAATGTATATCAGCAGCTTATATATTTCATATGATAGATTTTTTAGCAGCAGATTTTGCTGCCAGAAGCAAGCGAATGTCTAACTTTGTCATTACCTAATTCGCTAATTATTATAATCTAGGTTTTATGAAACGAACATTACTCTTTTTGTGTTGTGGGCTTCTGCTGAGTTGCCAGAAAGATGCTGTTAGTGCGTGGTCTGAGCCCTCCTCAACCTCATCTCAAATTATTACTGATGGAATGACTGTTTTGGGACAACAACTTGAAAATCCCTATTCGGTGGAGAATATGCGTAAGGCTTTGGGAAATCTCTCACCGACGACTCGATCTGGAATTACGGACATGGATATTCAGCCTACGCATTATTACGTGAAATTCCATCCTCGCACAACCGAGGAGTTGGATCTGCTCGTACAGGATTCAACGATTATCTGGTATGATATTCCGCTGGATTACGAAATCGAGGAATATGGCAGCTATTATCACGACCCATCCATTCCGGACAGCTTGCCCACTTTTCAATATGCCTCTATTGAGGTTGCGAAGTGGCCTGCGGTGAGTACCATAGGCGTAGATTATAAAATTCTTTCCGAACTGTTTATTCCCGATGAAGACAAAGATGAAGAAGAGGGTGAGGAGGTTATAACTCGTTCCGGTACAAAATGGAGCGAAGCATTGACCGATGCGTTGGTTGAAGAGTCCCTGCGCATGACCGGCAATGAAGACGAAGGTGAGTTAGAACCGCAAACACGAGGTCGCAGTAAATGGAGACCAGCGGGAAGAATTACAGCCTATGATAATATTGTAGGCGGAGCAATTCCTCTTCATTATGTCAGAGTTCGTGCCCGTCGCTGGTTCACGACGCACATCGGCTATACAAATGCAGATGGATATTATTCCTGCAACGGTCGATTTAAGCGTCCGGCAAATTACAGCATCGCTTGGGAGACATCTCGTTGGGATATTAGAGATGGAAATATCGTACAAGCCTATTATAACGGCCCGAAAAAGACAGGGAATTGGGATCTGTATATTTCTGCCAATAAGTCGATTCGTTATGCAACCATACATCGAGCCTTATATCGTTTTTACTTTGGCAATACGAATGGACTGAAAAGGCCGACTAATACCCGAAAGGAAAAAATTGCCTACCTTCATAAGAAAGGAGATGGTATTAACGGAGACTATAATAGACAATGGGGCATGGGGGTATGGTCGGATATCCGCATATATGGCCAAGGTAGCAACGGCTGGCGAGAAATGTCCGAAATATACAGTACAACATCACATGAGTTGGGTCATGCTGCTCATTACACGAATAACCGGAAAACTTTTGGAAAAAGCAAAACGAACCTGATCGAAAGTTGGGCACGGTGTGTCCAATATATTCTAACTAATCAAGAATATAAAGAATTAGGGGTATTCAATAAATTGCCGGATTATCCGGAAAATAACTATAATTTTCAAGTATGGTATAAAGGTTATTCAAATTATACTCCTTTGTTCATTGATTTGATCGATGATTTCAATCAAAGAACACATCAAGGGAATAATGCCATCTATCCGGATGACGAAATTCATGACATGCCCGTATCAGTAGTTCAAGATATTGTTTTCCGATCGAAGAGCTTCTCCGATGTCAAGCGACTGTTGCTGGATTATGCGGCGAAGAATAAGCAAGCTGCACAATTATATAACTTAACCCCGGAAACCATTAATCGATTATTCACTGTCTATGAAAACTAACAAACCGATTTTCACATTGCTGCTGCTTGGCTGCTTCTCTATGCTTTTCAGTTGCGACAAAGACTATGAATATAGTACGGAAATCCGTATTGAGAATGCCAGTCAGCACGATATCGAAATTATCATGCCTGAATTATGGTTCGATGGAAGCTTTTTCCCTGAAAAAATCATGTTGCCGAGAGGTCAGGATTTTTCGCATATTATCATAGGTGAAGGAGGCTTTTTCGGAGTCCCCTATTTTCCCAGCATGCAGATTCGATTCGATAATGATGTCTCCATAATGCACGTACAGTCCGATGGAAATACCTATCATAATTTCTGTAATAAACAGGCATATGCCCGAAGTCAGCCGAAAAAACAATTCGAGGTGTTCACATTCGTATTTACGGACGAAGACTACGAATATGCTAAAGCGCATGCGGATAAAACAAAATGACAGTAAAGCAATATGTGGATGAACTCTTTGCGTCTTGGTAGCATTGTATTGTTATGCTGGCTGTTATCGGGTTGCGATACTTCTCGCACCGAATATGTGCATCATGGAGAATGGGTCTATCGAAATAAATCTTCTCACAAGATCGAAATAAAAGGAGCTGTTATATCCTGGGCAATACTTGAAACTACTACGTTTATAAGGGCTCCGACCCAAACTTATTGCATCGATTTTTGGTCGGACGGAGTGAAAGACATTACACCGGATGCGATTGGGTTTCCTTTCGAGTATCTTCCGCAGATCGAGTGTAGTATGACAATGGATGATTCCAAAACGATTCTATTAGAACCGAATAAGGCGGTTCGGAATAGGAGCAATTATCAGGTAGAGAAATTGTCTACAAACTATTTCCGGTTTACTTACGTTCTCACCGACGAAAATCTTGCCAACCTGATCAAGTGATTTATCAAGGCTGTCTCCAGATATAGGGAGGCGGCCATATGTTGAGCACTTGTGTAATTGAAACAAAATGAGTATACTCCAAGCGTTCATTATTTTTCAAGTATGAAAAAGTTAATCTTTGTATTTGCTCTGCTATGTTTCCAGCAAGGGAATGCTCAAACCAGCCAACTCGCGGTTGCAGAGCGTCAGGTTGGTCGATTCGAGGGTGAAATCGGCGGTGGCATTGCTTTCGGAGCAGACAAACTGAACTTCGACAAGAATAAAATCGGTGCAACTTTCTATACTGAAGCACGATATAATATGCAGCGTGTCCCGTTGGATGTCGGTGTACAGATCGGGGGAACAATCTTCCACCGAGAGTCCGTCAATGCCGGACAACTGAAATTCAAGACCTGGAATGTGATGGTTGTGACGGATTACAATCTTCAGCGACATAAGAAAATTTCATTCTTCGCGGGTTTCGGCTTGGGTTATGCCGGGCTGTCTGATTCGGCTCCAATTACCTTTGATGACTCGCAGCCCAACTGGGGTGGATTCTCAACGGGAACCAAGACAGGATCATTCTGTTTCATGCCGCGTATTGGCGTAGAGTTGCTTCACCACCTTCGTGTGACTCTCGATTACAAGTTCCAGGAAAAAGCAAACCGCCATATCGGCCTTACGCTCGGTGTAGTTTTTGGTGGAGGTCGTAGATAATCATAAAAGTAATTAAACGAAAGATGTTGGGAGAAAACCGGCATCTTTCTTTGTCTAATCATCCAGACATTAGCGGTGGCATATTTTGCCATCGCTAATGTCTGTTGTGTGCGGGCAATGCTTTCATCTCTTAGGTTTCTGTCGTCAGATTATTGAATGCCATCATCATACCTATCTCTGTCCTTTTCGTAGGAAAAGATCTTTTTCTATGACGCTTAAAGGATCAGACTCTTTTCTCGATCACTTTGCGGCGTACGCTTTGTAATATTGGGCGAATGACGTACTTTCGGGGGGTACAGGTTCTGTTATGCAGTCTCCTCAGCTGTCGGTTATTCCGACAACTTGGGACAATCTCCGGAATAATAGATTGGAATAACCCGTAGATTCATATATTCCGATTGAAAGCAGCATTGGAGAATATACGGACAAACTGCTGATGAGTCCTTGAATCTTTAGGGAGAGGTGATATATGCTGTTTGCATCGAAAGAGATTGCGGACACGGGAAAAGCCCCCCGCCTGAGTCTCCTCAAACGGGGTATCCAATGCCCAGGAATGACATCGCTAAATCATGACGAAATCCGGCCAACAATCTTGCACACAATCCATCCTATGACCTCGGCTTGTCGCTACTAAACGGGAAGAATGACAACTAAAAACCGCTCAGTAAACTATTTGCAAATTACCTTATATAAATTGATTAAAAATGAACAGAATCCCCATAATCCACCACCCGAAAGTATTACAGCGATAATTCGAGATAATATTGTTGAAAAATTCTTGAATCCCTGAATAGCAAAATATATCAGAATTATGGCTATTATCAATCCTATTACAGCCTTTAGTATAATCCTCTTATGATTTGTAATCTGTAAAGATAGTTTCTCAATTTCTGTTCTGAATTGAATATGCTTATCTTCCAATGCTTTTATTCGCTGGCTTAATAGAGCATTATTATCGGCCTCTTGTTTTTGGGCATCCAATGCCTCTTTAATCTTTTGTGCTTGTTTGACCTTACGAGTTTTTTCCTTCTCTACAATACTAATAGCCTGCTGTTTTGCTAAATTCTTATCTTGTACAACCAATTCATTGAAATGTGCAATTTTTTTAGCTGACTGACAAGCAACTGATTCCAAAAGAATGCGATAATCTTCGTCAGATACACTATCCAACGATGAAATTGCAGCTTCAAATTCTCCAATTAACTCTTTACTTGCTATTTCTTCGTTCAACGTTGTGGCCATCAATTCTCGCAATCCAATCTTTCGAACTTGGGATGTTAACTTTGCAGGATCTTTCAACCATAGCATACTAGTAAGAACATCCGGCAAAACAATTTCAGTTATACCTTTTACGGATGCATGTTCTTTATTAAACAGAAGAAGATCATAGTTTGTTGTAACAAACCAGTATTTACCTTTTTGGAAACTACTTATTACAGCTCCACGCTGTTCCCTAACAAATAAATATGCAGCAACATCATGAAAAGCATTACCCTTCTTTTTACGGGTATCTTTCAATGCTTTTACATCAGGACTTTTCTCAAATTTCTCCAATAAAGGTGTTCCTATATTTTCTTTCGAAACTTTAAGCGTTTGACAAACATAATCTTCAATTCTAGCCCCAATATTAATTAACCATGCCTTATTTCTACCTAACCTTAAGCATGCATCATTTATAGTCGTAATAGGTTGTTTATTATTATAGCTGTCAACCGCATTAGAAATTACTTCACTGAGTTCATTTAAAGTGACAGATAAAACTTTAATCGTACCACCTGTATTTCTGATTAAATCTAATAATTCCAATGCTGGTTTTGTCTCCTCTTCTTTTTGTAAATCTAAAGCTCGCAGAATAAGAGGTGTATCAATGTAGTAAACTTCATTAGAAGCAAAATTAGTTTCAACATTGATTCCTGATTCCAAAAAACCGGCTACTATAGTACCTAAATACAATTGCTCTGCAATTTGAAACAACTCATCATCAGATGTATTTAAGTATTCTAAGAATTGGATATGATAAATGAAGGTATGTTCAATATCATCCCTTTTAATCACGCCATTGCCTCTAAAAAAAGAAGCAATTTGACGTTTGTTCCTATCCAAGAAATCCGTTAACGATGGAAGTTTTGACGAATCAATCTGTTCAGTTGCAAGATATGTATTAAAAGCCAATTCAAGTTTTGATGCATCCCGTAAGCCTTTTTTATATTTTGCCTCTAACTCTGTAAAAGAATATTGAGTTAATTGGAACGAATTACCGTGTTCAAAACATTGCGCTCCTAATTCAGTTTTCTTGCGTCGTGATAAAGAAGAAAAGACAGACTCAATTAATTTTCGAACAATAAGAACAGGAACATCTATTCCATATTCTTGCTTTATAATCTCTTGAATATCTTGGACTGTCCCTTGAGAAGCTCCTCTTAAGCTATATAAACTCAATGCTCTTTTGCAGATAGGCACATATACATGATTATATAAATCATTCTGATTTTCTGTCAGGGCAGCAAGGAAACAATAATTTGCCAATGTATCATTTAAGGTTTTCATAATCTACCAATTAAGGAAGCAGCGATAAAGAATCAGATGTTTATAACAAAAATAACGAAAATGCCGGAATTTATCTCATTCGAGGTTTAGATTTGCTTTCTAAATCTAATTTAGCAGGATAATTTTCCGACAAAAATCACCCTGCTAACAGTCAAGTCAAACATCATTCACAGCACGTGTGGGGAAAATTCGAAAAATAGAAATCGCTTAATTCGTCTGTATCAACAAATTAAGCGATTTTTCTGGTACCCGGAGCCGATATTGAATAGTTTTGCTTAGGTTATGGGGAGTTTTATGATGACATCCTGGATCCTGGTGGAAATTATTGATAGATTTTTTGCATCAAGAGAGAAATGCGGACACGGTGCGGACACGAAAAAAGCAAAACCCCGTCTGAGTCTCCTCAAACGGGGTTTTCAGTGCCCAGGACAGGAATCGAACCTGCACGCCTTGCGGCACACGCACCTGAAACGTGCGCGTCTACCTATTCCGCCACCTGGGCATGGGTACGCACCTTGTTGGTTTGCGTGGTGCAAAGGTAATACTTTTTTGGAAACTTCCGCTATTTTCCGCGAAAAAAATTGACGGTCTGCGATAATCTCCTGCCGTTTGCCGGTTCATGGCTGCGGTAGGGCGTGTCTGCGCTCGTCAGCGGGCATCGGCGAACGGCGATCGGTCGCTGCCGTCCGCCGGTGCGGAGGGCCGGCGGGGGGCTTCCGCGGAGAGAGCGGCGGATTTCTCGGATCGTTTGCTCCAAACCGCGTGCAGGGACGACTCGTTCGAGCTATGCCGGCGGAAAAACGGTCGTTTCTTTGCTATCGTTTTCCTGTGGCATCGTAATGCGGTAGTAGGAGCTGCCGTATCCGCTCCAAATGCCGCGGGCGTCGCCCTCGATGTTCGACGGGAGGTTTTCGTAGGCCGGAAAGACGGGGTTCATGGCGTTGAGCATCTCGTTTTCGAGCCGGCTCCAGAAATCGAATGTCGGGGAGGAGATATGGCTGAAACGGACGTCGACCGTCTCGCCGGGCCGGAAATACTGTTTGTAGTCCTTGATTTTGAGGTATTGGAGCGGCCGGTTGACGGTCAGCGTCACCGAACCGCCGTTGTCGAGCACCGAGTCGTCGACCACGCCCATCAGTGCAGGGGAGTAGGCGCCGGGATCCGTCGTGCGGCACTCGGCGAAGTAGGCGTTCTTGGCCGGAGGATCGTCGAAGAGGGCTTGCAGCGTGAAGAGCGAGTCGCAGACCGGTTCGGCGCGCAGTTCCCGCAGGGGGATCGGTTCGGGGACGGTCGTGACGGCCGTGCAGGTTCGTCCCCGATAGTCGACCGTGAGCGTATAGGTGCCGCCTGTGCGGCCGTGCAGGCGTGCCGATCGGTAGACGAAGCGGGTCGGATAGTTGCGGTCGTAGTAGCCCGTAAGGATTTCGCTTTGCCCGTCGTCGGAGGTGACGGTCACCTTCGCATAGCGGACGACGGCCGCTTCGAGCGTCTGTTCGGTAATGACATCCAGAAAAGGAAGGTTCTCGGAGAGCATCACCTCGGCCGGCCCGCCGGCTTCGATTCTCCCTTCGACTACCAGCTGACGATGGTATTCCGTATCGGTCGAGACCTTGCCCAGGCAGCTGCCCAGCAGCGTAAACAGCAGGATGACGGATCGTTTCACGGTGCATTCAGAATTTGAAAATCCAACTTACGGAGGGGATGACGGTGTAGAGGTAATGCCGGCGCGGATGGATCTGGTATTCGTGCTTCTCTTCGTCGACGAGCACCGGCCACGAGATGTAGAGCGGGTTGCGGTGGGCGTAGAGGTTGAAGAGGGAGAGATTGATGCCGCTGCGCCACGGTTTCCGCCGCAGCCAGTAGGTGACCGACAGGTCGAGCCGGTGGTAATCCGGCAGGCGGGCGCCGTTGTAGGAGCCGTGTCCGCGGACGAACGAACCGCCGGCGATGTAGAGGTCGCGCGTCGGGGTATAGGCGCCGCCCGAAGCGTAGACGAAGACCGTCGACAACTCCCAGCGTTCGCCCGGCATGTAACTCGCCGCAAGCGAGAGGTCGTGCCGCCGGTCGAGCGAAGCGGGGAAGGGCAGTCCGTCGTTGAGGGCGGCGAATTGACGCACCGATTTCCCCAGCGTGTAGCTGATCCATCCGTTGAATTTCCGACCGGCGTAAGAGACCATGAACTCCATGCCGTAGGCTTCGCCGTCGCCCGAATGGAGGTACTGTTCCAGTTCGTAACGGTTGTTGACCATACCCGTGAGCGGCGCGTTGTACTCCAATACGCGGTACATGCGCTGGTAATAGGCTTCGGCCGAGAAGTTGAGCCGCCCGCCGGCCGCTTCGGCGAAGTAGCCGAGCGCCGCATGATGGGTATGCTGCGGCGGCGTGCGTCGGGTCGGCGCCATCCAGAAGTCGGTGGCGAAGCTGATGTTCGACGAGGGGACTTTGTGGATGTACTGCGTGATGTAGTTGTAGGAGGCCCGCAGCCGGCTGCCGCGTGCGACCTGCCAGTCGAGCGAGAGGCTCGGCTGGGGCGAGGCGTGGCGGTAGGAGGCGATTCGCCCGTCTCCTTGCAGGAGATAGAATCCGTAGCGCAGTGCGGCGTCGCACGTGAGGCTGTGCGTCAGCGGAATCGTCGCGGCCAGGAAGGGCGCCAATTCGTGCGTGTCGTAGCGAGGCCCCCGTCCGGCGTCGGCGATCCCTCCGTAGTCGGAGGCGATGTGCTGCGGGCGGATGCGGCGGTAGGCATATTGCAGACCTGCGGCCAGTTGCAGGCGGCCGATGTGCCAACGGGTGCTGTGTTTGTATCCCAGGTCGCCGATCGACGAGGGCGCTTGGGCCGAAATACCCGTCGTGGAGGCGGTCAGACGGGTGTCGAGACGCGAATAGTAGAGTGCGTTCTCCATGTGCGTCGTGGGCGAAAGTTCGCTGCGCAGCGTGGCCGACGAGACGGAGGCATACCATTGCAGCCGCCCGCCGAGCAACCCTTCGTTGTAGGTGATATGCGTGCGGTCGTCGCCGTAGTGGCTGTTGACGATCAGTTTGTTATGGTCATCGATCTGCCATGCGAGCGTGGCGTCGTAATCTTGGAGCCGGTAATTCAGGTCGTCTTCGCCTTTCGGCGAAAGGGCGCCGATGAGCCATCCCGTGTAAGAGCGGCGTCCCGAGAGAAACAGCGCCGCGCGGTCTGTGAGCGGAGCCGTGACGGTCGCCTGCGAGGCGATGATTCCCAGGTCGCCTTCGACGCCCCATCGGACGCCGGTCTCTTCGCGGCTCTGCACGACGACCGTCGCGGGCTGCATGGCCGTTTCGATGCGTCCGCCGCCCGTCTTGGAGAGCTCGAACGAAGCCACCTGTCCGGGATTGAAGACCGAAAAGAATCCCAGCAGATGCGCATGGGCGTAGAGCGGTGCCTGATTCAGCAGGATGAGGTTCTGACCGGCGTCGTTGCCGCGCACGTAGAGTCCGCTGTTTCCCTCGGCGGCGGTCTGCACGCCCGGCATGAGTTGCAGAATGCGCATCGGGTCGATGCTTCCCGCGAAGCGCGGCAGTGCGCTGCTGTTGCGCATCAGCAGCCGGAACCGTCCTTCGGCGATGCTTCCCAGCGGCGAGGGAGGACGCTGCGTCCCGATCACGACGCCGTCGAGCCGGTAGTCGCGCGAGATGCTGTCGGCCGGCATTCGGGGTGCAGCCGGATCGGGCGCGGACACGGCGTTCCGTTCCTGTGCTTCGGAAAGCAGGAACAGCCCGCAGAGCGCGGCGGTGAGCAGCAGTCGGGTCAGCGTATTCGTCATAACGGGCAAAAGAAGAGGGACGCGGCACGAGCCGTTCCCTCTTCTTTGTTGGCGGGGTTCAGGGTTTATTTCCCGTCGATGAGGTCCATGTAGGCGTCGGCCAGATCTTCGAACGTTTTGGTGAGCGAGTCGAATCCGGTTTCCACATACTCCTCGATAGCGATCTTCGAGCCGTCGGCGAATTCCAGCACCGGTTCGATGTCGTAACGGGTGACGACTTGGTTGTCGCCGGTCTGCGTGTCGGGATTCCAGACGTAGATGTAATCCTTGTAGGAGTAGCTCTGCATCTTGACGTCGGCCATCGTCGAGTTGTCGGCCGTGTAGGCGAGTTTCGCCTTGGCATTGGTGTTGTAGGCGTCGGCCTCCTGCTGCGAACCTGTCGCCGTACTGGTGTCGGCGATCGCGTTCACCTGCTGAATGATCTTGGCGATGTCGCCCGAAAGGGTGAGTTTGAGTCCCATCACCGTCACGTAGCCTTCGCCCGTCTTGACATGATCGACGATGTGATCTTCGGGATCGATGTAGGTGTCGGTATCGTCGATGACGCCGTCGCCGTTCCAGTCGTACTCCTCCTCGACGATCCAGTTGTCGGGGTCGGTCAGACCGTCGCATACCATTTTAGCATAGGCGTCGACGATCTGCGTGCCGTTCTTCGTGAACGAGGCGTTGGCCGTCACCTGCTTCGGGTCGGCGTTCACCTTGGCCGCAGCCACATAGCCGCCGTTGAGCGTCACCGTCACTTCGGGGGCGAGCGTCAGGCCGTCGGCCGAAACGTTGCTCTTGCCCACGACGCTCAGCTCTTCGTGGCCGGCGACTTTGAGCGACAGGTTCCAATCCTGCGGAATGACGATCGCATAGCCGTCCACGCGGGTGTATTCCACACCGCCCGCCGAATAGGTGAAGAGCGCCTCCGACTGCGTGCCGGCCGCGTCGGCCCATGTCAGGCGGTATTGGTTCGCCAATTCGCCCTTCTTGACGGGTTCGCCGTCTTCGATCACGTAGTCGCCCGCCCATTCGTCGAGCGTGTACTTTTCGGTGGTCGTCGCGCGGACGATCAGCGAGGTGAGCGCATGGACGTCGGGCCCTGCGGCGACCGCTGCCAGCGACTTGGCCGTTGCGACCGCATACGTCTTCGGAGCGGGTGAGGGGGCTACGTCCTCGTCATCGAATGCGAGCAGCTCTTCGAGAGCCGTGAGCGATTCGATGGCCGCTTTGCTGTCTTCGGGGTTGAACTGGGCGGCTACCTCCTTGCCGATCGTTTCGAGTTTGGCCTTGTGCTGCTCGGGTGTGATTTCGGGATTTCCGGGCTCGGGTTCAGGTCCGGTTCCTCCTCCGTCGCCGCCGTTGCCGCCGCCGCCCTGTTCCGTGCCGTCGTCGGTATTGCTGTCGCCGCACGAGATGGGACCCGTTGCGAGACAGAAAAGCGCCAGACAAAGTAAGATCTTTTTCATGGTCTACGTGTGTTTATGCGTTAACTAAACTGTTTGTGCGCACAAAGATACGCAAAATCCCCC
>JABLTQ010138772.1_pt1 | contig 15317 bp, 15 predicted proteins | sample 7160101 | NCBI WGS metagenome assembly JABLTQ01 (sample SAMN14651228, study PRJNA627086) | human gut metagenome | isolation source: feces | host: Homo sapiens
CAGGAATTCCTCAACCTTGCCCTGCGCAAGAGCTACGCGCCCGGCAAGGGCTGCGGGCCCGTCAACCACGCCGCCCGCCGCTAGGCATCATTGCACGACATATCGCGGGGAGATGGCTGCGGGAAGGGGCCTCTTTTGTTTGACGCACGGGGGGCCCCTTTCCCCGGCCTCCCTGTCCCCCGAATGCGCGCTCCATCTCGCCAAAGGCTTCCGGCCAGACCCGGCAGGCAATGGCCTTCTCACGGCACAGGTCATGGGAACGCCCTTTCCCGGCATCGTCCAAAGGGACTGCGATGCCGGCGTCCCGCTCCGGCGGAAAAAGTTTCCGTCCGGGCTCCTGACCGGCACCAGGCCGGCCTGCAGCCCCGCTGCCGTCCCCTTTTTCCTTCCACATCAACCCCAGAGCCTCCATGCCGGACATTTCTTCCACCATGCGTCTCAGGCTGTTGCTGGCCTATGACGGCAGCCGTTACTGCGGCTGGCAGATCCAGGACATCCCCTCCCCGCCGCCCACCGTGCAGGCCGCCGTGGAAGCCGCCGTGGGGCGCATCGCCGGACGGCCCGTGCGCGTGTTCGGCTCCGGCCGTACCGATGCGGGCGTCCATGCCCACGGCCAGGTGGCCCATTGCGATGTGCCCCGCCGCCCCGGTCTGGACTGGCGCCACGCCCTCAACGCCCTGCTGCCCGCGGACGTGCGCGTCCTGCACTGGCAGGAGGCCGCCCCCGACTTCCACGCCCGCATCAGCGCCCTGCGCAAGACCTATGTGTATGATTTCTGGCAGGAGAAAGGCTTCGTCCCGCCCCGGCTGGCGCCCTTCGTCTGGCGCAGCGGCCCCCTGGACGCCGGGGCCATGCGCGCGGCCCTGCCCTTTTTGCTGGGCAGGCACGACTTCGCCAGCCTCCAGAACGCCGGCACCGAAATGGAAAGCACCGTGCGCGAGCTCCAGGCCGCCACGCTGGCAGAACTGCCGCCCGTGGAGTTCATGCCGCCCTGCCTGCCCTGCCTGCGCCTGACCGTCACGGCCAACGGTTTTTTGAAGCAGATGGTCCGCAACATGGCCGGACTGCTGGCCGCCTGCGGCCGTCACAAGCTGCGCCCCGACCAGATCCCCGCCATCCTCGAGACCGCCGACCGCCGCGCCCTGCCCAGCCCCACGGCCCCGCCGCAGGGCCTGGCCCTGGCCCATGTGGAGTACCCGGACTGAGACCTGTCTGCATCCCCCAAAACGTCGAGACCACCCGCCGGCGGGTGGTCTTTTGTTTCGCCCTGCCGATCCCGGCAGGCTGGCAGACAAGCGCTCTGCCTTTTTCCTTTCCGGGAAAGAGCCTCCTTATTTTCCACTATCTGGAATAAGATGCTGGTATCATAAAACGGCATCATGTCGTTTTTCATGTCCGGTGGGGCATGACACCGGGCAACAGCCGTTCTCCGAGAGCTGTCCGCCAACGTGCCCCTTTGCCTGCCGCATTTCCCCAACCTCCCTCCGCGCATCCCCGCATCCCGCGCTTCGGCAGGGGGAATCCCCTCACCAACAAAAAAGGACGCCCCGCAGTCAGCAGGACATCCTTCTTTGTATCCATCCTCCCGGCAGGGGGAGGTCCATGGTTCGTTTAGCAGCTATCTGGATGCCCCATCCCGCCTGTTATGGGCCTCCACGAACGCATTGTAGGCTTCCTGGGCCTCCTGCAACACCAGATTGAGCTGGCGGCGTGTCGTATTGCTGAACGCATCCTCCTGCCCCTGGGCCACAGTGCGGGGGAAAAGATCGGCCTTGTCCAAAAACGCCTGCCAGAGGCGCCGCTCTTCTTCCGTCATGCCCCTGGTCCGGCCACGGGCCACGGCCAGGGCCTCTTCCATCTCCTTGCGCCAGCCCGCCACGGCCACGGCATCGGGATTGCCCTCGCGCAGCAGGATGCTGCCCAGCAGGAAACGGCTGAACAGGAAACGGGCCGAGCTGATGGCTTCTTTCAGCGGATCGCCCTGGAGCAGCACGTCCTCGGCCTGACGGCTGCGGTCACGCACCAGCACCAGCAGGGCATCACGGGCCCTGGCGAACTCGGCATGTGCGTCCTGCAGGCGGCGCAGCAGCTTCTTGCCCTGCGCGCCGTCGTCCACGATGCTGTCGTCCAGGGCGTACTTGCGGAAAGACGTGACCAGCTTTTCCATGCTGGTCAGCGTCCGCCGCATGGTCGCCACCAGATCCCGCAAACGGGCGGCGTCGGCCTCGCCCCACACGGTTTTTTCCACAGCGGGCCTGTCGTCCAGTTCCGCAGGGCGCTGGGGCTCCTTGCCCAGCAGCCAGGTGCGCATGTAGTCCTCGGCCTGCCGCAGCAGATGCCCGGCATGGATGCCCGCCACATCGGCCCAGCGCCAGAAGGCATTGCCCGCATCCAGCACCCTGGCGGCCGCGGCCGCTTCCTCGGCCGGTGCCGGAGCCTCCGGCACCTGCAGACCGGCAGCGGCCTTCGCCACCACGGCGGACGCGGTCTCCTTGTCCAGAGAGGCTTTGGGAGCGCTCTCCTCCTGGCAGGCACACAAGCCCAAAGCCAGCGCCATGAGGCACATCAGCCACAGGAAACGAACAGGACGCCGCATCATTCCACATGCTCCGCGATCCAGGCATCGAGCCCGGTCAGGTCAGGCCCCCAGGGGAAATCCCCGCCCCTGAGCTCCGGCCCGGTGCCGTAGAACAGGGTGCCCACCTCCTCGGCGGCATTGCGGTCCGTGGAGGCATCGCCCACCATGAGGACCTCGTCAGGCAGGACGCAGGCCTTGTCCACGATCATGGCCAGCAGTTTGGCCTTGGACGGCGGCGAGCCGTAGATGCCCGTGAAACAGCTGTCCAGGCCGCGTTCCTTGAGGATGAAGTTCAGTTCTTCGTGCGGTGCGCCGGAGCAGACATAGAGCGGCAGTTTTCCCTGCCAGTGCTCCAGCACCGGCGCGATGCCGGGGATGAGCTCGCAGCGGCGCACTTCGTCCAGGGCATAGTCGGCAAAACGTCTGCCCCATTCCTCGGACTCGGCGGGCGTGATCTCCCTGTCCAGGATCTCGCGGAAGAACCATTCGAATTTTTTGTAACGGCTCACGCCGCCGTGCACGGTATGGTACATGACGAAGCGGTCGCGGGCCTCCTCGCCATAGGGCTCGGCCAGACGGGCAAAGGCGCGCGTCTTGACCGGCACGCTGTCGAGGATCACGCCGTCACAGTCGAAAACAAGACATTTCAGGGCCATGCAGACTCCTTGTTCGCGCCGTCAAAGGCGGCGCCGTACAGGAAGGATTCAGAGACAGACCCGCTCCCTACACCCAGAAGGACGGGGCGTGCGGGCCGGAGCCGGAAGACGGCACAGGCCGCCTGCCGGTCAGGAAAAATACCGGGGATGCGGGGACGCCAGGCACTCCCGCCCCAGGGCTACCGGCGTTCCGGGCATTCGCTGCGGTCGCGGTGGCCGATGGGACGTGCCGGGACACCGCCCACGATGGTGAAAGGGGCCACATCGCGGGTGACCACGGCGCCCGCGCCCACCACGGCACCCCGGCCGATGCGCACGTCGGGCGTGATGACGCAGTTGGCCCCGATCCAGACATCGTCCCCGATGACGATCTCGCCCGGATGGTGCCCCTGCTGCAGGATGGGCACATCATGCCGCGAAAAACAGTGGTTGGCGGCCCGCAGCACCGTGCCGGGGCCCACGGCCACATGCCTGCCCATGACGATGCGCCCGCCGTCGGCCGCCACATGGGCATAGGGCGAGATGGACACGCGGTCGCCCAGAACAAGTTCACCGTCCCCGGCCGTGATGATGCAGCCCCGCCCCAGCCGGACGGCATCGCCCAGCCGCATGTGGCGGCAGCCCACGAAGCTCAGGCCCGTGCCAAAGCGTACCGAACCGCAGCCGGCAAAGAGCCAGCGCCAGGCCAGCCAGCGCAGGGCCAGGCCCAGGGGGGTGGGTATCCAGGCGAAGCAGGCTATCCAGAGCTCTTCCCAGGCAGCCCGGAGGCGCGACAGCGGACCCATCTACTTCGCGTACTCCCGCATGAGGGCATCCCCTTCCATGAGCCGCGTCACGCGGGCCAGGTCCTCAGGGGTGTCCACGCTCCAGGTGCGGGCATCGGTGGGCACCATGCGCACTTTTTCCCCGTGTTCGAGGATGCGCATCATGTCCACGGACTCGCAGATCTCCAGCGGGCTTTCCTCCAGCTCGTTGAAGCGGATCAGGTAGTCCCGGCGGAAGGGGATGATGCAGACCTGCTTGCGCATGGGCACCTTGTCGGCCCCCTTCTTGCGGGAGGGGATGGGCTCGCGCGAGAAGTAGAGGGCATCGTTGTTGCGGTCCACCACGACCTTCACTTCGTTGGGGTCCTCGAACTCTTCCAGGGTGTCCATGTCGGCCATGAGGTTGACCACGTTGATGGAAGGATCCCTGAGCATGGGTTCCACCGCCGCGTCGATCATGCCGGGCAGCACCATGGGCTCGTCCCCCTGCACCATGACCACGATGTCCGCCTTCCGGCCCGTGGCCGCCTCGATCTTGAGCAGGGCCTCGGCCGTACGGGTGGAGCAGCGCACATGATGGTCGCCGGTCATGACGCACGCAAGGCCCGCCTCCCTGCAGTAGTCCTCGATGACCGTGTCACAGGTGGCCACATAGGTGGCGGAAAGGCAGCGGCTCATGGCCGTGCGGAAGGCCACATGGCCCACCATGGGCACCCCGTGGATCAGGGCCAGAGGTTTGCCGGGGAAACGGCTGGAGCCCATGCGGGCGGGGATGATGGCGATGATGTTCATAACTTCTCCCTGGGCAGGGACTGCCCGGCAAGGGGATGACGGGAAGACAGGCACGGGCCCCGGCGGACGGCCATGGCCGGGACAGGACGGGCGCCACATGGGGAAAGCCCGGGACCGGGCACACGCGGATGCCACCGGCAGGCAGGCCGCTGCGGAACGTGCGGGGCCTCAGTCGTCAGTGGAGACCAGATAGCCGCCCTGGCTCTGCAGTTCCGGGTGGATCTGGCGGTGTTCCTCTTCCATGACGCGCAGGATGCCCTGCCCCAGGTCAACGGTCAGCGGCGGCACCAGCTTGCGGCCCATCCGGGGCATGAAGGCGTAGGGCGTCACCTGATAATGGCCGCTGTTGGGGTCGTTCTGGTATCTGATCTCCAGCTCCCTGCCCAGCATCTCGCCGATCATCCTGAACAGGTCGGCCACGCGCATGGGCTGGTTGCCGGAGATGATGATGTTCTGGTTGGCGTACTCCGGCCCCAGGACATGCAGGGTGGCGGAGGAGGCGTCGTCCACGTGCACGTATTCGCGCAGGGCCGTGGGCGTCCCGTAATAGGTGATGCTGCCCGTGGTCAGGGCCTCGTGCACGAAGCGGTGGATGGCATTGCGCATGTCGGCGCGGGGGCCGTACAGGGAACCGTAGCGCAGGATGGTGTACGGCAGGCCGTACATGGCCTGGTAATTCTCGATGTAGATCTCGCAGGCCTGCTTGCTGCACCGGTAGAAGCCGCCGGACTTGCCGTAGACATAGAGCGAGCTGGCAAAGATGTAGCGCCCGGTACCGGCCCGGCGGCAGGCCTCCAGGAGCATGACGTTGCCCACCACGTTGAGGCGGGCCGTATCCACGGGGCGCTCGTTGGCTTCGCCGATGTCGGCGATGCCCGCATAATTGAAGACCACCTCGGCCCCTTCCACGGCGGCCTGCACGCAGTCCTCGTCCAGGATGCTGCCCACCACCATCTTCTGGCCGTCACGCAGCCAGGGAGAGGGACGCACGTCCACGATGGTCACGTCGTGCCCGGCATCGGAGAGCTTGTCACAGATATGCGACCCCAAAAAACCGGAACCGCCGAAAACAGTCACCTTCACGGCCTTCCTCCCGATGCCCTGCCCTACACCCCGGCGGGACGTGCCGCCGCCTGCCAGAGGAAGACCGAGTCGATGCCATAGGCGATGAAGCGGCTGCCCGCCGCCACCTGACGGCGCAGCTCCTCGGGATCGGGCTGTACCACATGCAGGCCCATGCGGGCATGGTGGCGCCGGCAGGCATCATGGATGCGGGCCATGGCGGCCTTGAAGTCGGGATGGTCGAACTGCCCTGTCAGGCCCATGGAACCGGAAAGGTCATAGGGGCCCACCATGATGGCGTCCAGACGCGGCTGGGAAAGGATGGCGTCCAGCTCCTCCACGGCACGGATATGCTCGATCTGGGCCACCAGGAAAAGCCGGGGCGCCGTGGCCTGCATGTAGGCATCGAAATCCTTGCCAAAGGCATTGGCCCGGCAAAAGCCCACGCCGCGGTTTTCCCGCAGGGGCTCCCCGTCCCGGCGGCCGTCGTCGTGGCCGGGATAGGTGGCCCAGCTGATGGCCTGGTCCAGCTGCTCACGGCTCTCGATCATGGGAAAGATCAGGCCCTGCGCACCCGCTTCCAGAGCGGTCTTGACGGCCGTCTTGGACGCGATGGGCAAGCGGGCAAAGGGCGCGGCCCCGCCGCACTGGATGGCACGGAAGATGTCGGGCAGGCCGGTGCGGCCGAAGGAACCGTGCTCCATGTCCACAGCCACCCAGTCATAGCCGGCACGGGCCATCAGTTCTGCCACATCGGCGGAAGGCAGTTGCAGCCAGGTGCCGATGGTAGGTTCATCCTTTGCCAGTTTGGCGCGAATATCATGAATATCCATAGGAAACGGCTTGCCGCCGCCGGGCTTGGGTTATGCCTCAAGGCCCGGCCAGCATAGCGCGAGGCCGCACAGGGCGCAAGCTGGCCCCGGAGGAGGGAAGGGAGGCATAAAAAAACCCGCCCGGAACCGGGCGGGGGAGCGCCGGGCCTTGAGGAGGAAGGGCCACGGCTGCGTGGTGCGCTCTGGAAGCATGCGTCGCCAGTGATGAAAAATGCGGCACGGAGTCTGGCGGGCCGTGCCGCACTGGAGAAAATACTGTTTGACCAAACAAACAGCCACGCACGATATGAGATTACGCAGAGCCTGCTCTGCCGTCAAGTGTTTGCTCCAAAATTCACGAAGATTTTTCTCCATGGATTTCTGGAAAAGGCCATCCGTTGAGCTGGCTACTTTTTATGAAATTTTTTATGAAAAATCCACCTTTTTTTTGAAGAAAAAACAAATTTCAGCGTGGCAAGGCAACATATTGGATTTGCATGTCTTTTTTTCAAGATTTTTAAAGCCGCCTGCCGGGAAAGATGGATTCATTTTCCCTTCGATCTTTGTTGCTGTCGCAACTAGCATGGAAAATGGTCCCTGTACAGGAAAATATGGCAGACTTTCCCCTTATGTTATTTTTTTCACAATATATGTCCTCCTCCAGCGGATGACAAGTCCCCTGCCCTGACCTATACTGCCGATGCCGCCCCCTCATTCGGGAGCGCCTGCCCCGAACACAACCATTCCTGTTATAAAGGAGTCATCCCATGAAAGAGATCAGAGCTGCCGCGCGTGAGCGCATGAAGGGTCACTGCCGCGTTTGCCCCGTTTGCGATGGCAAGGCCTGTTCCGGTGAAGTGCCCGGCATGGGCGGCCTGGGCACCGGTGCCAGCTTCCGCAACAACCGCGAAGCCCTCAATGCCTGCAAACTCAACATGACGGCCCTGCACGACGCCCGCGAGCCCCGCACCAACTGCACCATCCTGGGCATCGACCTGAGCTTCCCCGTCATGGCGGCCCCCATCGGCGGCGTCTCTTTCAACATGAGCGATGCCATGAGCGAAGACGACTACATCTTCGCCATCCTGGAAGGCAGCCGCGCCGCCGGTGTCATCGGCTGTACCGGTGACGGCGTGCCGCCCTTTATCATCGACGCCGCCGTCAAGGCCCTGAAGGCCTGCAACGGCCACGGCATCCCCTTCATCAAGCCCTGGGAAGGCAAGGAACTGTTCGAAAAGATCGACCGCGTGCTGGCCGACGGCAGCCCCATCCTGGGCGTGGACGTGGACGCCGCCGGTCTCATCACCCTGCGCAAGATGGGCCGCCCGGTCATGCCCATGTCCGTGACGGAACTGGAGACCGTGGTGCGCTACGTGCATGACATGGGCCGCAAGTTCATCGTCAAGGGCATCATGACCCCCGACGACGCCCATCGCGCCATCGACGCCGGCTGCGACGCTATCGTGGTCTCCAACCACGGCGGCCGCGTGCTGGACCACTGCCCCGGTACCGCCACCGTGCTGCCCGCCATCGCCGATGCCGTGCGCGGCAAGATCACCATCCTGGCCGACGGCGCCGTGCGTGACGGCGTGGACGTGCTCAAGATGTTGGCCCTGGGCGCCGACGCCGTGCTGGTGGGCCGCCCGCTCTGCATCGCGGCCATCGGCGGCGGTGTGGAAGGCGTGGCCAAGTACTGGCAGCAGATGCAGGGCCAGCTGGTGCAGGCCATGCTGCTCACCGGCTGCGCTTCCCTGGCCGACGTGCGCGAGCACATCATCTATCGCGGCTAGTTTTTCTGGCGAACCTGCGGGGAGGGGCACCGCCCCTCCCTTCTTTCTTTTGCCCCGGCGGCCCCCGGCGCCGGCGGCCTCCCCTGCCTGCCCCTGCGGCAGGTCCTTTTTTTCAAAGGACAGCATCATGCAGTTTTCTGTGGATACCGACCGCTGTGTCTCCTGCGGCCTGTGCCTTTCCGACTGTCTGCCCCGCGCGCTGGGCATGGACGAGGAAGGGCACCCCTACATCAAGGACGAACGCCTGTGCATGCACTGCCACCACTGCCTGGCCCTCTGCCCCACGGGCGCCATCAGCGTGGACGGACACAATCCTGACACCTCCCGCCGCCTCCTCAATGCCTGGCCCCGGCCCGAACAACTGGAGGCCCTCATCAAGGGCCGCCGCTCCGTGCGCCAGTACCGGCCGGAAAACGTGGACCCGGCCCTGCTGCAGCAGGTGCTGGACGTGAGCGCCCACGCCCCCACCGGCGTCAATGCCCGCAAGCTCTGGGTGGGCGTCATGGACGACATGGACCGCATGCAGGCCTTCCGCGAGGACGTCTATGCCCGCCTGGCGGACAAGGCCCTCCACAATGCCCTGCCCCAGTGCCGCCGCACGGCCTTTTTCGCCGCTGCACCGCGCCTGTGGAAGGAACAGGGTATCGACGGCATCTTCCGCGGTGCGCCCCACTTCGTGCTGGTGGGCAATGCCAAGGATGCCCCCTGTCAGGAGCAGGACCCGCTCATCTACCTTTCGTACATGGAGCTCTACGCCCAGAGCCTGGGCCTGGGCACCACCTGGTGCGGCCTGCTCTACTGGTGTCTGCAGCTCATGCTGCCCGAGCTCCTGCCCGAGCTGGGCCTGCCCGAGACCCACAGCTTCCAGTATGCCATGCTGCTGGGCGAGCCTGCCATCCGCTACGCGCGTACGGTGGAATACGGCCCGGCCACGGTGCACCGCATCCAGTGGAAGTAACGCTTTCCCAGCCTGCCGGAGCGGAGGGGATGCCTCTCCGCCCGGTGATGACGGACGGCGGCATGCGGGCCTTCCCGCACAGCCGCCTTTTTTGTCGCCTTGCCGCTGATCTGTTGCCTCCGGGCCGCTCGGCAGCGTTGACCTGGGCACAGCTTTCCTGCACCATCTTGACAGGAATGCCTTCCAGGAATATTTTGCCAAATGACCAAATAAGGGACAACATGCAGCACAACAAGGAATTCATCGCGGCACAGGCCCGGATCTTCAAAGCCCTGGGCCACCCCAGCCGTCTGCTGATGGTCGATGCCCTGCGCGACGGTGAAAAATGCGTCTGTGACCTGCAGGCCCTGGTGGGGGACGACATGTCCACCATCTCCAAGCATCTGGCTGTCCTGCGTGACGCCGGTGTGGTCACCCGGCGCAAGCAGGGCGTGAACATCTACTACAGCCTTGCCCTCTGCTGCCTGGACCAGTTCCTGGCCTGTACCGGCCAGCTGCTGGAAAAGCGCATCCTGAGCCAGATGGACATGCTGCGGCACAAATAGGCAGGCCCGCTGCGGCGGGATCTTTTTACCCTTAAATTTGGCAATTTTGCCAATAAGGAATATTTATGAACAAGAGTCCTTCCCCGCCGCGTCCCTTCTCCGCCCCGCGTTACGCCCTGTCCCTGCTGGCCGTGCTGCTGGCCTGGACAGGCCTGTACATGTCCATCCAGCCGCTGGCCACCTGGCTGGCCTTCGACCTGCTTTCCCTGACGCCTGGCGGGGCCCCGGGCCTGGCCCTGGAATTCTTCCTCTATGACAGCGCCAAGATCCTGCTCCTGCTGGTGCTGATGGTCTACTGCATCGGCTGGCTGCGGGCCGGGCTGCATGTGGAGCAGGTGCGCGACTGTCTTTCCGGCAAGGGGCGGGGCATCGGCTATCTGCTGGGGGCCACGTTCGGCGCCATCACGCCCTTCTGTTCCTGTTCCAGCATCCCGCTCTTCCTGGGCTTCACCATGGCCCGCATCCCGCTGGGCATCACCATGGCCTTCCTCATCACCTCGCCGCTCATCAACGAGATCGCCGTGGTCCTGCTCTGGGGCCTGCTGGGCTGGAAGTTCACCGTGGTCTATGTGGCCGTCGGCATGGCGGCCGGTATGCTGGGCGGCTGGCTGCTGGATCTGCTCCGCGCCGAACGCTGGTTGCAGCCCTTCCTGCGCGGCATGCTGGGGGTCTCCGGCCAGGCGGCCCGGGATGCACGCAGCAGACGCCCTGGCCTGGAAGAACGGCACCGTTTCGCCTGGGACGAGATGACGGGCATCTTCCGCCGCGTCTGGCGCTGGGTCATCATCGGCGTAGGTCTGGGGGCGCTCCTGCACGGCTTCGTGCCGCAGGACTGGTTTGCCGCCCATCTGGGGCAGGGGCAGTGGTGGTCCGTCCCGGTGGCCGTCCTGGTGGGCATCCCCCTGTACAGCAATGTCACGGGCGTGGTGCCCATCATGGAGAGCCTGCTGCTCAAGGGCCTGCCCGTGGGCACCACCCTGGCCTTCTGCATGAGTACGGTGGCCGCCAGCCTGCCCGAGATGCTCATGCTCAAGCAGGTCATGCGCTGGCAGCTGCTGGCCCTTTTCCTGGGCCTGCTGCTGGTCATCTTCACCCTGGTGGGCTGGCTGTTCAACAGCCTGCAGCTCACGCTGTTCTAAGGCAGATCGGGCCCGGGCCGAATGCGGTATGGGCCTTCCTTCCCGCATCACCATGGCCGCGACAGGGCATACGGCATGGGCGTGCACATCCTCCCCGCATCGTAGGGGAGGGCAGCCCCTCCGCACCGCCCCTGCCGCTTCCTCTCAACATCCTGTCAAAGGAGACAGCATCATGATCATCAAAGTCCTTGATCCCGGTTGCTCCAAATGTGTCGAAGCGTACGAGATCGTCAGCAAGGCGGTGGCCGCTTCCGGCAGCGAGGCCACGGTGGAGAAGATCACCGACCTGCGGGAGATCATGGCCCTGGGCGTGCTGGCCACCCCTGCGGTGGTCATTGATGGCAGCATCATGTGCACGGGGCGCGTCCCCAGTGCGGAAGAAATCCGGGACTGGCTCGGCGCCTAGGCTTCCGCGGCCACGCCATACCACGTTACATGACGGTCGCGCCGTACCCGGCGATGTCTGGTCTGCGCGACCCGTACTGCGAACATTCGACGCTTGCCGGACTGCGGGCGCGGACGCCTCTCCCTGTCTTCCGCCTGCAGCCCCGGTATCCGGCCTGTCTTTCTCCCCATCCCGTGCAGACCCGCTGTCCTCTCCCGCCACGGCTGGAACCGGCAGCCCCCCTGGAGGCAAAGCGCTCCCGCCCCCTGACGTTGTGGTCGTAACCAGCCCCCTGTCCCATCCCCGACCATACGGCGCATGCACGCCCCGCGCCCGTGCTGCATCGAGCCCCACGCTCCCCGACATCCCGACAGACAGCAGCCAGTGCTGCCGCCCCGTTGCCCCGGCCGGCAAAGCCGTCTATGCTGGCAGCAAACATCATGGGAGGTCATCCATGCCCAAACTGCGTTTTCTGCTTTGCTGTCTGGCCCTGCTTTTCCTGGCGGCCCCGGCCATGGCCGAAGAAGAGGAACTGGCCCCGGGCTTCGATCGCTGCATGGACCAGAGCGGCGGCGTCACCACAGAGATGCTGGGCTGTCTGCAACAAGCCTACGAGTACTGGGACGTCCGGCTCAATGCCAATTACAAAAAGGCCCGGCAGGCCTGCAAAAGCTCCAGTGACCCCAAGGCCTGCTCGGACAAGCTGCTCAAAGGCCAGCGGGCCTGGGTCCAGTACAAGGAAGTTTTCACCGATCTGGTGCAGCTCCCCAACGAAGGCGGCAGCATGGCCCGTCTGAATTCCATGAGCTTTTTGACTGGAGAGACCCGCAAGCAGGCCCTGCTGCTGGAACAGCTTGCCGGAGAATAAGGGGTATCCGGGCCGCGATGCCCAAAGATGCGTGTCTGCCCTGCCAGACCGGCACAGCCTGCGTCACGTCGCTCCCCGGACAGGCCCGATCCGGGGCTGACAGCGAACCTTCTGCAGGATGCACCTGCTCCCCCTGCCGGGTCCTTCCCGCAAACATGAAGCCCTCTTTTGTGCCTCTCCTCCGGGCCTCTGCCTGTGCAGAGGCCTTTTTCATGCTTTTCCGCACAGGGCGCTTTCTTCTTGCCCTCCTTGTTCCCGCCATCCTGGTCTACTTCGGCCCCTCCCCCGCTCACGAGGAGTGTCAGCTGCCCAGAGGGTCCCTGCTGCTTCCGGGCCATGGGCACTGCCTTGCCTGAAACAAAAAATCCCCTGCCGCCAAAAGCGACAGGGGAAAAAGAGGCAAACGCGTATGGTCCGCTAGACCATGCGGGAGATGATGTCCATGCGTTCACCGCGCAGCAGGGCGATGGGCGGCACTTCAATGAGCGTATGGCAGCCGGGCTGCAGGCGGGTCGCGGCACGGGCGCAGGAGACCAGCACCTGAGCGGTCAGGGCCGGGTTGTTGATGCGCATGTCGAACTTGAGGATCTGGTTGTCGGTCATGCCGGAGGCGCCGGTGCGCTCCATGAGCACGCCGTGGGACTGGTCGGCCACGAAGGCCAGTTCTTCACGGTCACGGCACTGGCGCACGTCCAGCGGATCATGGGCGAAGTAATCGTCGGCCTTGATGCGGGCCGTCACGTCAGCCAGGTTCTCACCTTCTTCCAGCACCACGTAGACCAGACGCGAATGGCGGCCGCCCCCCACGGGGATAGTGATGGACACGGCATCGGCCACGCCCTTGATGGCGCGGGCAGCCACGGAATGGCCCATGGAACGGCCACGGCCGAAGTTGGTGAAGGTGGTGCCGCGGGGCACCATGGCTTCGAACAGGGCGCGCAGCACGGAATCCGTGCCGGGGTCCCAGCCGGCAGCCGTGATGCTGACGCTGTTACCGGCCCTGGCGGCGGCATCCAGACGGGCCACGGTGGCGGGGATCTCGGTGTGGATATCGAAGCTGTCCACACAATTGTACCCCTGTTTCAGAAAAGCTTCCGCCGTTTCCGGGATGCTGCGCGAAGGCCCGCACAGGGCGATGACGTCAGGACGGCCCTGGGCAGCTTCCAGACTGGCCAGATCGGCAAATTCGGGCAGACCACGCAGGGCATGGCTCTGCGTGCCCAGGGATTCGGCACGGCGGATCACGCCGAGGCACTGGCAATCAGGAGCGGCAAGGGCCGCTTCCACCACACGGGTACCGATATTGCCGAGACTGTGGACGGCGAGAGTAAACTTTTTCATATGCATTCCTTTGGCAAAAAACCGGGAGCGGCCTCCTGGCCACTCGCAAGACATTCCTGACTTGGTCAGTAGGCCATTTTTTTAGATGTAAGTGCCGCCCGTCGTCAAGGGCAAGACTGTCTCCCCCATGCCCCACGGGGAAAAAGAAGACATCTGTCTGCCGCATATCACAGGCTCCGGGGGCCTCTTTGACAATCGCCCTTTTGGCCCGGAGGCGACAAATCCATCCGGCATATCGCGCAAGATGTCCCCCAACCTCCCGCAACCCTTCATTTTTCAAAAAGCAACCAGAAGTTGCCCGATTGCAACCGATAGTGGGTTGCCTGCTGCGGCCAAGTATGATTAGGTAAAAATACCCATATGGGAATCCACTGACAGCACCGCTGTCCAACGCATCGAGGCATGTATGAAAAAACTTTCGCTCCTGCTGGCCTGCGCCCTGCTCCTGACCACCACCTCTCTCGCGTCGGCTGCCTGCTCGCCTGAAGAAGCACAGAAGAAAGCCAACGAATTCGCCGCGGCCGTCCAGAAAAAATCCCAGGCTGACCCCCAAGGCTATGCCAAGATCATGCAGGAATTGCAGCCCCAACTGCTGAAGCTCCAGCAGGAACAGAATCTGGAAAATATGTGCAAGTTCTATGACGACGCCCTGGAAAAACTGAAGTAAGTCATTGCCCACTCAAGAGGTGGCCCCGGCCACCTCTTTTTTTCTCCACTCTCGCACCCTCTCCTATGAAAAACGCACGGATCAGACTCGGGCAGGAAATCTTGCGGCGTCGCAAAGTCATGGGGATGACGCAGGAAGAACTGGCCTCCCGCATGGGCATCTCCCGCCAGTCCGTCGCCAAATGGGAAACAGGCCAGTCATCCCCGGACATCGACCGTCTGGTCCTGCTGCGGGAAGTGCTGCAGACGAGCCTCGATGAGCTCATCGGTCCCGCGGGCAGAGAGCCCCTACCTGCTCCTGTCCCTGCCGCGGAAGGCAGCCTGGAGCCGGCAACGGCCACCCCCGAGCGTACCTTCCGGCTTCTTCCCCTGATCCTGGGCATGCTGCTGTTCTGCTGCGGCCTGGGCGGGCTGGCAGCCCTGTGGATACTCTCTCGCCTGCATCCGGTCCGCCTTGTGGACTGGGACGGTTCCCTGCATACAGGGCTGGAAGGGTACCTTATGGCGACCGGCCTTTGGCCTGTGCTGCTGCTGGCCTGCATCCTGCTCGGCTGCGGCAGCCTCACGCTGCTCTCCCAGTGGAACACACGCAGAAAAGATGCCTGAACCTGTGTGGCAGCCTTTTCCCTCTGCGAGATGCGCGCCGTCCTCCCCTTATACGGTGATCACAAGCAGTATCCGTAAACACGGGAATACCTCCTGCTGATGAGCATCATCCCCTGTTGCCGGGCATGCGCCCTTCCAGCCCCAACCTTCCGAAAAGGTGACGTGAAGCAACGTCTCTCGGAATAGTCCGTTATGAGGCACGGCTTCGCGTGCTCAGCCGTGCGAGTGCCCCCCGTTGCGCAGACACAGCCATTGTTTGCCCCAGAGACTATCATCCCAGAAACTCCTGTCACACCAGTCGCAGGGGCACATGTCCACTGGCGACTGGCGCATCCGCAGGGGCCTGCGGGCAAGG
>JABLTQ010062849.1_pt1 | contig 15183 bp, 12 predicted proteins | sample 7160101 | NCBI WGS metagenome assembly JABLTQ01 (sample SAMN14651228, study PRJNA627086) | human gut metagenome | isolation source: feces | host: Homo sapiens
TCGGCTTTATCCTCTTAATGGTGAATATGTACCTGCATCCGCTGTCCAGTATGACAGCCATTGTTATGCGGGATATTCCGGGGGTCGTGATTGCCCAGCCGCTCAATATTCCGGGGGCGTTCCTCTGCATAGGCGTGTGGGGCGTTGCTTCCGTCTTGCTGGCTGGGGTTGCTTTGAAAAACAGAACGTGAGGTGCGTTTGCAATGGGACTTTTGCTTTGGGCGGAGCGCCGGAAACTTCGCCGTTCCAAAATCTTGTGGATTGCCGGGTTTGCCACAGTTATGGTGGCGTTAATTGTCTTTGCACAGGGACAGTTTGCATTCTATGACAACCGCTATATCGACGGCTCCGGATGGTTTATGACAGCAGCCCAATCCCTTGCCACCTTTTATGTACTCCCTGCGGTCATTGCTCTGCTGGGAAGCTATATGATTTGCCGGGAAGAACAGGAGGATACCCTGAAATCCCTGCGGCTCATTCCCGTGGAGGAAGTGAAGCTGACGCTTACCAAAATGGTGCTGGCCCTTGGGTTCAGCGCCAAACTCTCTCTGCAGCTATTTGCGCTTACCTTTCTCGTTGAGGCTGTTTTGCACTTTGAAGCTCTTTCCATCGGCCTTGTTTTGGGAACCCTGAAAACGTATCTTCTGGACGGAATCGGCGTGTTCTTTGCCATTGCTCCGATTATCGCTTTGGTGGCCCGGATGAAAAAAGGTTACTGGCTAGCGCTGGTATTTGCTGAAATTTATTCGTTCGCCGGGCTATTCGCAAGTATGTCCGATCAGTTAAAGATGGTATATCCCATGACAGCCGTTTTCAACATTTCCGGCTATTACGATGCAAGCATGGTTCAGGTTTTTATCGGCATTGTAGTTCTGCTGGTCTGCGTTGTTCTGGCGCTGTTCATTCTGAAAGGGTTGAACAGGCAAGCAACGTAGCAGCATTTTCTTGCTGAAATCGGTAAGAGCGCGATACGCGGCGTTTCTCCATATACCATCAAAAGCGAGGATTTGGAGCCGAAGGGCTCCAAATCCTCGTTTGCTTTTCCGGGCGTTTTTGCACAACCCGCAAAAATTGTTTTGAAAAATTCTTACGCCTTGTACTTCGACCGCGCAACATAGTGCGTGTGCAAAAGCTCGTGGGCCTTGTGGCTGTTGGGCTTTTCGAAATAGTCGGCATAGAGCTTCTGGATGGAGGGATTCTCGTGCGACTTGCGCAGGGTCTTCGCCTCGTCCTCATCGTAAAGCGCCTTGGCGCGCAGCACGCGCGGGTCGTGGATTTCGCGCTCGGCAGGGGAAACGATCGGCTGGCCGCCGCCGTTCACGCAGCCGCCGGGGCAGCCCATGACCTCGATGAAGGTATAGTTCTTTTCGCCGGCCTTCACCATATCGAGCAGCTTGCTGGCCGCGCCGGTGGAGTGGGCGATGGCGACGTTGATCTTCGTGCCATTGAGGTCGATTTCCGCCTCTTTGATGCCATCCAGGCCGCGAACCGCCTCGAAGTTGACGTTCTCCAGCGTTTTGCCGGTGACCACTTCATAGGCCGTGCGCAGCGCGGCTTCCATTACGCCGCCGGTCACGCCGAAGATGACCGCCGCGCCAGTGGAATCGCCCAGCATCTCGTCGAAATCGCCGTCCGGCAGGCGGGCGAAGTCGATACCGGCCTGCTTGATCATGCGGGCCAGCTCGCGCGTGGTGATCACGATGTCCACGTCCGGCAGCTTTTCATGGCCCAGCTCATCGCGCTGGCACTCGAACTTCTTGGCCGTGCAGGGCATCACGGAAACCACCACGATATCCCGCGGGTCGATGCCGTTGGTTTCAGCGTAGTAGCTCTTGACCACCGCGCCCATCATTTCGTGCGGAGATTTGCACGAGGACACGTTGGGCAGGAATTCCGGATAGAAGGTTTCGCAGTATTTGATCCAGCCCGGGCTGCAGGAGGTGATCATCGGCAGGGTGCCGCCGTTTTGCAGGCGGTCGATCAACTCATAGCCCTCTTCCATGATGGTGAGGTCGGCGGCAAAATCCGTGTCGAACACCTTGTCAAAGCCCAGGCGATGCAGGGCAGTGGCCATTTTGCCGGTCACGCTGGTGCCCATCGGGATGCCGAACTCCTCGCCCAGGGCGGCGCGCACGGCGGGCGCGGGCTGCACAACCACGTGCTTGGTGGGATCGTTCAGCGCATCCCACACCTTCTGGGTATCGTCCTTTTCGTGGAGCGCGCCGGTGGGGCACACCGCGATGCACTGGCCGCAGTTGATGCAGGCGCTGTCGGCGAGCGAATCGCCCCAGGCGCACTCGATGCTGGTGTTGAAGCCGCGCTTGGCCGGGCCAATCACGCCCACGTTCTGCACCTTGTGGCACACGGCCACGCAGCGGCGGCAGAGCACGCACTTGGTGTTGTCGCGCACGATGGAGGGAGAAAGATCGTCCACGGTGTGCGGAGTCATGGCGCCCTCAAAGCGGTTTTCATCCGTCACGCCATATTCCTGGCACAGAGCCTGCAGTTCGCAATGGGTATTGCGCACGCAGGAGAGGCAGGACTTGTTGTGGTTGGAGAGCAACAGTTCCAGGTTCATCTTGCGGGCGGCGCGCACGGCGGGCGTGTTGGTCTTCACCACCATGCCGTTCGCCGCGGGCAGCACACAGCTGGCGGCCAGCGCGCGGCCACCGGTATCGACCACACACAGACGGCAGGCGCCGATTTCGTTGATGCCCTTCAAATAGCACAGCGTGGGGATGCGGATTCCGGCAGCCTTGGCGGCTTCCAGCACGGTGGTACCGGCGGGAACCGTTACCGACACGCCGTCAATCGTCAGCGTAATCATATTCATATGTTTGCCATCCTCCTTACTTCTTCGAGATCGCGCCAAACTTGCACTTCTCGATGCAGGCGCCGCACTTTAAGCACTTTTCCTTATCGATCACGTGCGGTTCCTTCACGCTGCCGGAAATCGCGCCCGCCGGGCATACGCGCGCGCAGGCAGTGCAGCCCTTGCACTTGGCGGGATCGATGGTGTAGGAAAGCAGATTGTGGCACACGCCCGCCGGGCAGCGCTTTTCGTAGATATGCGCCTCGTACTCGTCGCGGAAGAAGCGGAGGGTGGAAAGCACCGGGTTGGGCGCCGTCTGCCCCAGGCCGCACAGCGCGGTGTTCTTGATGTTCTGCGCCAGGGTTTCGAGCTTTTCGATGGCGCCATCCTTGCCCTTGCCTTCGCAGATGCGGTTGAGGATTTCCAGCATGCGGCGCATGCCAATGCGGCACGGCGTGCACTTGCCGCAGCTCTCGTCCACGGTGAAATCGAGGAAGAAGCGCGCGATATCCACCATGCAGTTGTCCTCGTCCATGCCGATCATACCGCCCGAACCCATCATGGAACCGGCCGCGATCAGGTTATCGTAATCCACGGGGGTATCCAGCAGGTTGGCGGGCAGGCAGCCGCCGGAAGGACCGCCGGTCTGCACGGCCTTGAACTTTTTGCCATTGGGGCAGCCGCCGCCGATATCGTAGATGATTTCGCGCAGCGTGGTGCCCATGGGCACTTCCACCAGGCCGGTGTTGTTGATCTTGCCGCCCAGCGCGAACACCTTGGTGCCCTTGCTGCGCTCGGTGCCGATGGAGGAGAACCATTCCCAGCCGTTGAGGATGATCTGCGGCACGTTGGCATAGGTCTCCACGTTGTTGAGAATGGTCGGCTTCTGGAACAGGCCCTTTTCAGCCGGGAACGGCGGACGGGGCCGCGGCTCGCCGCGCAGGCCTTCGATGGAAGCCATCAGCGCGGTTTCCTCGCCGCACACGAACGCGCCAGCGCCCAGGCGGATGTGTACGTTAAAATTGAAGTTCGTGCCAAAGATGCCTTCGCCCAGCAGGCCATACGCGCGGGCTTGTTCGATGGCGATCTGCAGGCGCTTGACGGCGATGGGGTATTCCGCGCGAACGTAGATATAGCCCTCGTCAGAGCCGATGGCGTAGGCCGCGATGGCCATGGCCTCGAGCACCACGTGCGGATCGCCCTCGAGCACGGAGCGATCCATGAAGGCGCCGGGGTCGCCCTCGTCGGCGTTGCAGCAGACGTATTTCTTGTCGTTATCGTAATTGTAGGCAAACTGCCACTTCATGCCCGTGGGGAAACCCGCGCCGCCGCGGCCGCGCAGACCGCTCTTTTTGATCGTGTCGATCACTTCTTCGCGGGTCATCTCGTTGAGCACCTTGTACAGGGCCTTGTAGCCGTCGAAGGCGATGTATTCGTCGATGTTTTCCGGGTCGATCACGCCGCAGTTGCGCAGGGCCAGGCGGCGCTGCTTCTGGTAGAAGTCCACGTCGTCCAGCGCCTTCACGGCGCCGCTTTCGTCGATGGAACCCTTTTGCAGCAGGCGGGTGACGATGCGGCCCTTGATCAGGTGCTCGGAGACGATTTCATCCACGTCTTCCACCTTCACATGGCTGTAGAACGAACCCTCCGGATACACCAGCACCACGGGGCCGGCTTCGCACAGGCCGAAGCAGCCCGTGCGCACGACCATGACCTCGTTTTCCAGGCCATTTTCCCGGATCAGCGTTTCAAAGCGTTCCAGGATATTGTGGGAGCCGGAGGACGTGCAGCCGGTACCGCCGCAGACCAGAACCGTGGAACGATACAGATTCATGCGCTTTTCCTCCTATCACTGATCCTGCGCGCCGATGGTGTATTCGGTGACCGGCTTGCCGTTGACGATGTGCTCGGTCACAATGCGCGGCACCATGCTGGGGTTCACCTTCACATACGTGACCTTTTCCTGGCCGGGCAGCGTGATTTCCACCATCGGCTCCAGGCGGCACATGCCGATGCAGCCGGTCTGCGCCACGGTAACGTTGGAAAGGTTGCGCTTTTTCACTTCTTCCACAAAGGCCAGCATCACCGGGCGTGCGCCGGCGGCAATGCCGCAGGTCGCCATGCCGACGACCACGCGCGTTCCCTCGTGTTCACGGCGCAGGTTTACACTATCCAGCGTTTTTTGGCGAATGGCTTCCAGCTCTGCCAAAGTTTTCATTGGGTCTCCACCTCCATAATGTTTTCCGTGAGAAAATCCTTCACCCAAGCGAGCACGTCCGGCAGATTGAGCGGCAGGCCGCCCAGCGCGGCGCGCACCTCGCGCGTGTCAAACACAAACGATTTGCCGTCTTTTTCATAGGTCAGCACAAATTCCGGCGCTTCCGGCGCGGAAATGAGCAGCGATTGCATCGTGCCCACCAAGTCGCCCATGGGCGGCAAGTCCAGGTGAGAAAATTGAAATTCCGCCCGCAGCACCGTGCCTTCCCCCACCTTGCTTTGCAGGGTGAAGCAGCCATTGGTCATATCCGCGAGCTGCTTGACGAGCGGGATGCCCAGGCCCACCTTCCGCGTGGTGCGGCTGGTGGTGAATGGACTGGTCACCCGCGCGACCATTTCCTCGCTCATGCCGCAACCGTCGTCCTTGACCTCAAGGACGAGACGGTCGGCCACCGTATCGATCCGAATGAGGACTTCGATTTTTGTTGCGCCCGCGCTGATCGAATTCTGGACAATGTCCAGAATGTGCATGGCCAACTCCGGCATAGCTTAGCGGTACTTGGCGAGAATGCCCGGGATGTCTGCCGGCGTGAGCCTGCCATAGACATCATCGTCAATCATCATAACCGGCGCAAGGCCGCACGCGCCCAGGCAGCGCGTATCCTTGAGCGTGAACTTCGCGTCCGGCGTGGTAGAGCCGGCGGGCACGCCGAGCTCTTCGATCAGCTTTTCCAAAATGTTCTTAGAACCCTTCACATAGCACGCGGTGCCCAGGCAAACGCCGATCACGTGCTCGCCGCGCGGCTGCAGGGCGAACTGCGCGTAGAACGTGGCCACGCCATAGACTTCGCTAAGCGTGACGCCCAAACCCTCGGCAATGCGGATTTGGATATTCTTGGGCACATAGCCGAAGATTTCCTGCGCCTCCTGCAAAGTGACCATAACGGCGCCCTTCTGGCCCTTATTCGCCTGGATGGCCGCATCGAGCCGGTTGAGCTTTTCTTGCTCGTGCATAGGAATGAAACCTCCCTCGCGTTTCGTTTCAGCACGAAATCCCTTCGCGCACAACGCGCAAAAGGCTTCCGACCCACCATCTTGTATTGTATCATATTTGGCGGGGTGTGGTTTTCATTATACGGAAATTTAACCGAAATGTCAAGCGTAAAACCGTGGCAAGAGATTGAAGTATGGCACAAAATTTGCAGGCGGACAGAAAAAGCCCAAAATCGCCCGCGAGCGCCGCCGGGTTTGCGCCGGCTTTTCGGATAAAAGGGAGCCGCTGCGTTTTGCAGCGGCCCGCAAATGGGTCGTCCAATGCCTTTGTTGCGGCTACGGGGTGATCCAGGCACGGTCAGCGGCGGCAGGCGGCAACGGGCGCGGTTCCGCAGCGTTGTACTGCTCCACCACCCAGTTCATATCGCCATATTCCGCCACGCCATCCACAAACGCGTCCCATTCGGCGATATCGCGGGTGCCCAGGATAAAGGCCGTGATGTTTTCATTCACATACGTGGTCACCGCTGTGCGGATCAGGTCGATATCTTCCTGCGTGTAATCATCAAAGATCGGCTCCAGCGCGGGGGTATACGTTTCGTATTCGCCGGACACGAGCTTTGCCGCTGCGACGGTATAAGCCGTATTGATCACATCCTCATTGGCTGCGCACAGGGCGTCGCCAATGGCATACGTGGAGCAGAAGGGATCCGTAAAATACGGGATAATGCGGGCAATGCCATACTTTTCCTTCTTCGTCTCATCGTCCGCGTTCAGATATTCCTCAGTGTAAGCGCGCTTGCCATCGGCATCCACCGTGTAGGTAATGCCCTCTTCACCCCAATAGTAGTGCTGCGCGTATTCCACAGAGGAAATCAGTTCCAAAATGGCGCAGCAGATTTCCGGATGCTCGGTATTGGCATTCACAAAATAGATCCAGCCCGTCTGATCCGAGCGATAGTCGGTGTTAATAAACGGTACCGTGTCGCCATGGGTCGGCGGATCCATATACGTGATGTTCAAGCCGCCCTGCGCCATGCGGTTGGCATCCGTGGCATACGGCCGGGTAAACAGCCAGGATCCACTATAGTACGCCTCATCGCGCATCGCGTCGTCCCAGGTGAGCATATCGCTAGCGAGGTAGCCCTTCGCATAGGCGTCGGCAATGGCCTGTGTAACTTCCTTAAATTCTTCCGAATACGCGGCGAGCATGAATTCCCATTCGCCCGTGTCGTAATTGTAGCGGACATTGTCGGGCGTGGCGCCTTTCAGACCAAAGATGGCAGAAAACGTGGCGTAGATTTCGCCCAGACCCCAGCTATAGATCGGAAGAATGCCATAAACGCCTTCTTCCTGCGGGCACACCACTTCGCAGCATTCCATCATTTCTTCATACGTGGTGGGAACTGCCAGATTGTACTTATCCAGCAAATCCTGGTTGGCATACCAGCTCTGGCTGATACCATCATAGGTGCAAGTGAAGAACATATACGTCGCGCCATCGCGGTCGTAGCGGGACAGATGCGGGAACTGTTCGCGGCGCGCCATGTATTCGGGCATGTATTCCGCATAGTCCAGCAGGTTGAGCGCAATGCCCGTGTCAGCATAGTTGCGGTCGAAATCGTCCGGATATCGATACATCATGATATCGGGAATATCGCCCGAGCTCATGTAGAGATTGATCAGAGTATCCGTATCGTCGGCAGGGATTTCCGCTTCGATCTTGATGTTGCCCAGCTTGCCCTTCACCCACTGGCCGAACATGTTGTCCCAATCGTAATCAGAAAAGCTCTGCCAGCCGAGCATCGTGATGGTGATCTCATCCCCCTCATAGGGCAGCACGCTCGCGCTCTCCGCAAAGGCTGCCGTGCCCGACAAAAGCAGGGCGAGCGCCAGGATGCAGGTAAACGCTTTCTTCATGGTTCCAACCTCCCAATTTTTTATTCTCCATTCCGGCAGCGCCGGAAAAAGATTCGCATTGTCTGCGCCTATTCTTTGATGGCGCCGATCATCACGCCCTTAGCAAAGTACTTTTGCAAAAACGGATACACGCACATGATGGGGATGATGGCCACCAGCACCGCCGCACAGCGCATATTTTGCTCCGTGGCGTTGGCGTGGATATCGTAGAGCATATTCTGCGTATCAGAATTGAAGGAAACCACGCACAACACCGAGCGCAGATACAGCGTGAAAGGCTTCAGTTCATCCTTGGAAAGATACAAATAGGGCGTGAACCAATCGTTCCAACGGCCCACCAGGCCGAACAGGCCGAAAGTGGCCAGCAATGCCTTGGACAGGGGCAGTATAATGGTGAACAGCACGCGGTAGTGCCCTGCGCCATCGATATACGCTGCCTCGCGCAGCGATTCGGGAATCGAGCGGAAAAACGTGCGAAAAATGATGGTGTTGTAGGCGCTCACCGCGCCGGGCAGCAGCATCACCCATATGGTGTTGCGCAGGTTCAATTGCACCATCAAATAATACGTGGGCAAAAGGCCGCCGCTGACGAACATGGTGATCACCATAAAGATGTTCAGTCCCTTTTTCCCTAGGAAATCGCGAACGACAAAGGGGAACGCCGCCAGGCTAGTGAGGAACAGAGAAATGGCCGTGCCCGCCACGGAATAGAGAATCGTGTTGAAATAATAGCGGGCGATGCCGTCGTCTTCCAGCACCACGCGGAAGGCGTCCAGCGAAATACCGCGCGGGAGCAGCAGTGGCAAATCGCGCTGAATTTCGGCGGCGCTGGTCAAAGAACAAATGACGCAAAACCAAATCGGATAAATGAACACCGCGCATAGCACAATAAAGAACGCCGTGTTCGCAATATCAAACGCGCTCCAGCCACGCTTCGCCTTTTGCATACAACTCCCTCCTTACCACAGGCTGGTCTCGCCCAGCCTGCGCGCCGCGCAATTGGTGACCGTGAGCAGCACCACGGAGATCACGGTGGTGAACAGCCCCGCCGCCGCGGAATAGCTATAGCTGTTGCCCTGGATACCCTTGCGATAGGTATAGGTGCCCAGCACATCGGCAGTGGCATAGGTTGCTTCGTTGTACATGAGCAGGATCTTGCTCGAATCGCTGCCCACGACGCCTGGGATGGCGAAAATGAACAAAATGGTGATGGTCGGCAACAGCGAAGGCAGCGTGATGTGCACGGCCTGCTGAAAGCGGCTTGCGCCGTCGATCACGGCGGATTCATACAAGTCCTGCGAAATGCCCGATATGGCGGCCAGATAGATGATGGAATTGTAGCCCACACCCGTCCACAGGCTGCTGCCGATATACAGCGTGCGGAATGCCGAAGGAAGCATAAAGGGATTTGTCCAATCAAACCCCATATTCCGTAGCACCGAGGCGATCGGGCCATTGTCCTGGAATAGCAGTTTCATCATGCCGATAACGACGACGGTGGAGATAAAATACGGCAGATAAGAAATCGTCTGCGTGATTTTCTTAAAGCGCGGAGAACGCATCTCATTGAACAACAGCGCCAGCAATATAGGAGCCGGGAACGACCACAGCAAATTTAGTACGCCCAGAACCACCGTATTGCGAAACACTCGCGCAAAATACGGATCTGTGATCACTTGCTCAAAATAGCGGTAAAGCGGCCGCGCCCACGCGCTGTGAAAAAAGCCCAGCGACGGCTTGAACTGCTGAAACGCCATCACAATGCCATACATGGGGATATAGCTGAAAATAAAAATCAGAACCACCGCGGGCAGAACCATGGTATACAGCGGCCAATTCCTGCGCAAATTCCTCTGGATATACCCGCGTTTCCTGTGGGCCGCCTTGCCGGTTGCTGCATGGGACAAGAGCGCTTCCTCCTTTATCCTTATTGTTATTCGATATGTTCAGTCTATCATAATAACCAGGCTTTGTATTTATCCGTGGAAGCCAAGGATATTGTCCAATTGTGCTATCCTTGCGCATTGACCGGGCTGAAAACGGCAAGAACGGACAACATATAAGCGCCAAAAAACAATGACAAAATTCCATCCTTGCGCTATGATGGTAAGCGGATTTCCACAGGTGATTTTTGCCGCCCGTTTATCATTATTAAATTATAAAGAAAGGACTTTTTTACCATGCACCGATTGCTCATCGTCACACGGGAAGAAAGCGACTTCAGCAAGATGCTCCAAGCTTGCTTCGATGCCAGCGTCGTGCCGCCGGATTTTGCCAAAGAAGTGGATTTGGACGCCTATGACGGTTTTGCCTTACTGGGCGGCACGCGCGAAGAGCCCATCGTTTTGCAGCCGCCGCAGCGCCTGCGGTTGGATGCGCAAATCGGCTTGGGCAAGCCTTTTTTTGCGGAATACGTGCGCGGTATCCGGCAGGTTGCCCTGCTGGATACCGAATCTACGCGGTTTCAGCGCCCGGTTTTTATGGGCATGGATGCGTGCCTGGGGGAATTTCCCCGCGGTGATATTTTGGATGAACAGGATAACAATCGTTTAAAGCTCTATCGAGCACTGAATTGCGACCGGCCAATTTTGCAATATGTAAAAACGCCAGAGGGCTTTTATACCGTCCGCCATCCAGAAGAACTCGCGGTCGATTCCGGCCAGTTTGCCCTTTGGTTGGATGAACCCAATCTGCTGGTGTGCGCCTTCCGGCTGTGCAATTGTGTCCGCGCGCGCTTTGCACCGCGCAAAAAATGGATTCAGTTGCTCGAAAATATCGTTCGCTTTTTGGGTGGGGCGCCGGGGAAAACTGTAGCGCGCGCCATGATGAGCGGCTATTCCCTCTCTGGCGATCCCTCCATAGAAAACGCTTTGCTCCGGGCAGCGGAATGGTTCAAAAAAGCGAATATGCTGGTTGATTATGAAAATCAACCCTATAGTGTGAAAGAAGGATTGGGTTCCAGCGTGTTCGCGGATGGTGCGCACCCGGTTTCCCATGAGGTGCGCACAGATTGCGTGGGAGAGTGCGCCTTGATGTATGAATTGCTCTATCAGCATACCGGGCAGCAAAAATACCGCGCCATGGCGGACGGGCTCTACCGCATGCCACGGGATATGCAAATTGCGGAAAGCTGCCCGCACCGCGGCATGGTACGCGGTTCGGCCACGGGCTGGTGGGGCGTGAGCTATCAGGATGATACGGCGCGCGGCTTCCTCTTCCCGCTGATGTGGCGCGCGCTGCTTACCGGGGACCGGAGCGATTTGCCCCGCGTGGAACTAACGCTGGATTATCTGGCAAGCACCACTGGCTCTGATGGTTTGCGAGCGGTGCGCGTGGACTTTTTTGACCAGAACAAGCCGGAAGTGGCCGCAACCGGCCTGCATCGCGAACGCAAAGGAGATCGTTTGGAAGATGTGAAATGGGCATGGGGCGGTGGCATATCGGGCCGCTATTCGCTGGATGCCCTCCGGCACATGCCTGCGGACGTGCCCAGCGCCCACTACAATGCCGCTTACCTTGGTGCGCTGTTTATGGGATGGCGCATTTTGGGCAAGCGCATTTATCTGGAAACTGCCCTAAAAGGCATGGACTCCCTGCTAGCGGAATATCCCTTCACCGCGCGGGAGCACAGTGAAACCGAAGAGCTCGCCCGGCTGCTGATGCCACTAGCGCTGCGCTATTGGGCCACGGAAGAACCGCAGCACCGGGAATGGATTCATCGCGTTGCGGATGATTTGCAGCGCTTCCGGAGGCCGAGCGGCGCATATGCCGAATGGGACACAGGTTACACAGCCACCTGCGCCGGCGTGAAAGAAGGCGAATCCAGCGTTCTTTCTGCCAACGGCGATCCCGTCGTCGATTTCTTATACTCCTCCAATTGGTTGCCCATGGGCTATGCCACGGCCTGGCTCGTGACGGGGGAGGAAAAATTCCACCGCCTGTGGCGAGAGATTTGCGCCTATTGCGCCAGCACGCAAATTCTCAGCGGCAATCCTCTGCACAATGGCATATGGCCGCGCGCAATTGACGATGAACAAAAAGAAGTTTATGGCGTTCCCAATGATTCCGGCTGGGCGCCTTGGGCTGTGGAAACGGGTTGGACCATGGCAGAAATTGTTAGTGGTATGTTGTTGGGGCATTTGCCGCGAGAACGCTTCTTGCAGCTGGTATAGCAAAAGTGGCCCCTGGTCGGCCGCTACAGGTGGCCTTCTCGAGGGCTTCTGGGCGCAAATGAGGTGTGCCTGTCCTCCAATGTTCTAACGGAAGAATAGCAGATTCCCTCACAAAAAATGGGGTTTCCGGTGAAGTCCTTCCCCGGGCCCCTTTCTCCGCTTTGCCCGGCGCGCACGCTGGCATAGAAAGGATCGCCCTGCAAATTGGCCTGATAAGTTTTCTGATATTCCTTGGGACTGATGCCAAAACGCTTGCTAAACGCCTTTGAAAAGGCGTGCAACGAGGAATAGCGCAGCGTTTCCGCAATTTCCGTCACGGATAAGCGTCCCTCTTTGAGCAACGCCGTGGCGCGGTCAAAACGCTGCCGGTCGTAATATTCATAGAGTGTGAGCCCAATTTCCGCGCTGAACAAATGGCTCAGGCGCGAATAGCTGTAGCGGAACACATCCGCCAAATCGCTCAGCTTCTCGATGGAATCAAAGTTCTTATCAATATAGCGCAAAACTTCTTGCGCCAGCTCCGCGCTGCCATCCACAACCTGAGAAGCTGAGCGGCGCGGGAACATCATATGCTGCGTTTCGCGGAAGATCCGCATCAAAATTTGCGAAAGATACGCCTCTATGCTATAGGGAAATAAATCCCTTCTCTCCAAAAGCTCGCTGAAAATCCCCTCAAAAAGCGGCTCCAGTGCGGCGAGGCCTGGCTGAGAAATTTTCACCACCGCACCCCGTTCAAACAGCGCCGCCAAACTCCTATATGGTTCCTGTGCATTTAAAAATGTGAAACCCACATAATAGGTGCGCAGAGGATCGGTATCGCTGGTGATTCCATCGTGCAAATCGCCACGCCGGGTGAGGATCACATCGCCCTGAGCCACCGGATACCAGACGCCATTTACGCAATATTTCCCACTGCCAGATTTGATATAGCTGATCTCGTGCGCCTGTTGCACATGCTGCCCAATTCGATAGCCCGGCGTTGTGAGGATATCGCCCGCCTGGTGCAAAGAAATGTTATGCAAATCGCTCATCTCATCCCCGGCAACGCAATGGTAATCGTAATGATAGCGGGAATATTTGATTTGCGCGGCATTCGGGTTGTCGCAGGGCAAAATCATGGCGGCGCTCACCTCTCTTTTCGCTATCCCTATTGTATCAAATACCGCAAGACAATGCAAGGCCGTTGGAAACAGTTTCTCAATAAGGCAATTTTGCTTATGCTCAATTGCTACGTATAGCCTATGAATCCCCTCCGCACAGCTCAAGCGCGCCAGTTTTATTCTTGCGCAAATCAGCGTGCCATTGCCGGTTTTCCCGCAATGGCACGCCAGGATAGCCAAACCGCGCCGCGCGCTTAAGTTCCGGCCTGTTCCGCCGCGCCGCCCCGCAAAATTCGCTGAATTTCGCCCACAGGCGCCGCCGAAACGGGTATGTTGGCCCGGCTGGCGAGCGCTGCGGCGATGCCGGCCGCCTCCCCCATCGCGACGCATATGGGCATGGCGCGGTAATTGGAATGCGCCATGTGCGAACCGGAAATGTCCCGCCCGGCCAGCAACAATCCTTCCACATTTTGCGGCAGCAGGCAACGGTAAGGGATGGTGTAGCTATTGTTCTTGGGAAAATGTTTTTGCACGCCCGTTTTGTCCAAACCAGCGCCATCGATGTTGTGCACGTCAAAATTGAAGCAGGCGTCTCGCACAATCCAATCCTCAAACACCCGCTTTTCCAGGATATCCTCCCTGGTGAGCGTATATCTGCCGTGAAAATGGCGGGTTTCCCGCACCCCTAAGAGGGACGCCGAGCTGAGCGCGTAGCAATGCTCAAACCCAGGCACGTATTCCCGCAAAAACATCACAATGGGCTGGATTTGCGAGCGGCACACTGCCGTGCCCCGCGTGAGATCTTCCGCGCGCAAGCCGTTGATATCCGTGCAATTCGTCATATTGCAGGTGATCACGCCCGGCAAGGTCGTTTCATAGAGCAACACATGGCCAGCCGGGTGCGGCAGCTTTTCCCGCGCGAGCGCCTGCAATTCGCCCTTGGCCGTGTCCACCGTGGTTTCAAAGGAGCCAGGCAAGGGCGCGCGCGCCGTATCCACGCCGCCCACTTTGAACATAATGGTGACCGGCTGCATCCCGTGGTCGCCCTCCCTGCCCAGGGTAAAGGGAACGTTTGCCCGGGCAGCCACATCGCCATCGCCCGAAGCGTCGATCACCGTATGCGCCAAAATGGCCTGGCGGCCGCCCTTGTTTTCGATGATCACGCCCTTGACTGCGTTTCCCTCCATAATGACGTCCACCGCCATGGTATATAGCAAAAGCTGCGCGCCCGCCTCTGCAAGCATTTCCAGGCAGAGCGTTTTCAATTGCTCCGGATCGATGGTGATTGTGCGCTTGCCGCGCAAATCGCCCTCGTTGCGCATGGCCATGCGGCTGAGAAGCTCCTCATAAAAGTCGCTGCCAACCGACCCGGTAAAGTGGCTCATTAGACCGGATGTGGCAATTCCGCCCACATTCCCCAGCGCTTCCACAAGGAGCGTTTTCGCGCCCTGGCGCGCGGCGTTGACGGCCGCGGCAAAGCCCGCCGGCCCGGACCCCACCACCAGCACGTCCACGCTATACGCAATGGGAATTTGCCGCGGCGCTTCCTGATAAAATTGCTGCATGTTTTTCGCCTCCAAATTTTGCGCATCGGCTATGGCAACCGCGCTTCTCATCTTCCGCAAAGGGCTACGCGGAAGGCCTTCTATTATCTGTTTGTATTGTATCATATTTGGCGAGCGCAGCCTGAAGCGCCCCAAAATTTAACCCAACTTTTAGATAGTGTCTACATGAGATCAAGCCAAAACAGCCAGCCAAATAGCGATACACCTGATGTGAACAGCAGAAAGGAACGATGACGTGTTTTTCGCATAGCGCGTAGCGATGCCTCTCCAGCGTTTTAACCACAGAAAAGCGTTCTCTACAAGATGCCTGATTTTGTAGAGATAGCGGTCGTATTCGCGCTGTACTTTTCGATTCTTCTTGGGCGGAATGACAACGTTTATTCCGGCCGAAAGCGCGAAAGCAA
>JABLTQ010025325.1_pt1 | contig 15141 bp, 14 predicted proteins | sample 7160101 | NCBI WGS metagenome assembly JABLTQ01 (sample SAMN14651228, study PRJNA627086) | human gut metagenome | isolation source: feces | host: Homo sapiens
TAATGATTCAACCATGTTCAGTTTTCTAATTTTTCCTGAAAACATTAAGTTACCCACTATGGATAATGAAAATGTTATTATAAAACTTAACATTAAGTTTCCTGGACTTAAAGTTATAGGAAATTGGAATGAAGGTCCTGAAGAATCCGTCATTACTTTCATTAAGAGATAACCAAATGGAATCCCTAAAACAAAGCCCATTGAAGTAAACCATAAATTTTGCGTCAGTAATAACTTTCTTAAATTATTTGTTTCAAATCCGATAACTTTTAAGGTAGCTATTTCCCGCTCAATTTCAGTAAATGACAATAATCCCAAATTATAAAGAACAACAACAGCCAATAATGCTGCAAAGAATATTAGAATAGATACCATTGAAAGCATTGATTCAGATATTTCATTCCAATTTGAAACAGCTGTATCTAAAGTATTCACTGCTTTGATTCCATCATAATCTGAAGTTACCTCCTGAGCTGTAACAATACTTGTTGGAGTGTAATTCAATCCCAGATTTTCAAAATAATCAGGAGTCATTATTAATCCCTGAGATATAGGGTCTGCATGAATAGAACTTACTTTAGTAGATACCCATTTGTCATTTCCTACAATATGCCATTTGATTGTGTCTCCTTTTTCAACACCTAAATTATCAGCCATCTTCATGGAAATTGACACACCCTCGTCAGGAATGGAAATTAGATTTCTATGATTGTCTGTTGGAGTTACCAAACTGCTTTCATTTAAAACCAGCAGCGAACCTGAATCCCTATGGTCATTAACATCAAATTCTATTCTGCCTTCCATTAATTGAGTACCGTTAACATCACCAGTTATGCTGTTAATCTGACTAATTGAAGCATTATTATCAACAATTAATTTAGAGGAATAATGATTGATATCTTCATATTCCCAGTCACGCAAATCATTCATTCCGTCATACATTCCAAATGCTGAAACAAGCAGTGCAGTACATCCTGCAACACCTACAATTGTCATTAGTGACCTTGTCCTATTTCTTTTTGCATCCCTATAATTCCAGCGTGCATTAAAGCTGAATTTTTTCCATATCTTTGACTTTTCCACCAATCCGGAAACAGCAACTTTAGGAGATTTTGGCCTGATTGAATTTGCAGGATTTTCTTTAGAAATACTTCTTGTTGCCCAGTAAGAAGCTATTAATGATACACCAACCATTAATGCTGCAACTATGACAAAACTAATACTGTATCCAACGCCCCATTCAGGTAATGTATAAACAGCTTGCATTGATTCTAAAAACAATTTTGGAATAGTCAATGGCCCCAATATTAATCCCAAAATACTTCCTGCCAAAACTAGCCAGAATCCATATGAAATATAATGCAGCATTATAGTTCTGTCTTTAAATCCTACTGCTTTTAAAACTCCTATTTGAGTCCTTTGATGATTAATTATTCTTGTCATCGTAGTTAACAGAGTTAAAACAGCAATCAATATGAAAACAACCGGAAAAATATCGCCCATCATTTTATGCTGATCCAGTTCCTCATTAAATTGAGAAACACTTTGGTGATCTGCCTGTTTTACAAAAGAACTGTAATTTCCACCAATAACTGAATCCAAGTCATTTACATAATCATTCGTATTTCCATCAAAATCAACAAGCAATACATTGTACTGTATTTGTGCTGGAAATGCCTTATAAGACAGGTAAGCATAACCTGTTTTATTGAAATCTGTAATAATTGAAGTGTCTGAAGGAGTATAAACATTTTCAGGAGAATAACCAAGACCTTTAATTTCTTTATTAATGGTTAATCCGTTAACTGAAAATGAAATGTTATCCCCAACATTTAAATGTTTAGCATCGGCAAAACGTTTATCTAACCATACACCATTTTCATCATCAATATCAACATCTTTTCCTTCAACAAGATAAAATTTAGAAATATCATTATTTTCTACAAAGTGCAGCGTCACATCAGGATCATTACTGAAATCAGCTACTGAATTAATAACCAGCTGTCTTTCACTAGATTTAGTTGCACTTAGATTATCAACTTTATCTACAGCAGCATTATCTAAATGATTACTGTAAATCCATCCGTCCGCTAAATTTGTAGCATCATAATAATTATTAACACTTTGCTCAAAACCTGTGTATTCCCCACCAATTCCTGCAAATACAAATACTCCTAAAAAAGCCATTAAAAAGATTGAAAGAAATTGAGTTTTATGATTCTTAATATCCCTAATCATCTTTTTAGACAACATAAAATCACCATTCCAAATCAGTTACTTTTTTAGGGTTTTCATTAATTGTTATGCTTTCAATTTTACCATTTTTAATTCTTATAACCTTGTCTGCAGCTTCAGCAAGAATTGCATTATGTGTAACAATAACTACAGTGGAATTGTTGTTAACACTCATATTTTGAAGCAAACTTAAAATTGAAACACCTGTTCTGGAATCCAGTGCTCCAGTTGGTTCATCACATAAAAGCATTGCAGGTTTTTTAGCAACAGCTCTAGCTATTGAAACCCTTTGCTGTTCTCCACCAGACAACTGTGAAGGAAACTGATTAGCATGTCTGTCCAATCCAACAGATGCCAGAACTTTCATTCCATCAATATCAACATCTACAATATCTTTCATAAGTTCAACATTTTCAAGAGCAGTCAGATTGGGAATTAAGTTATAAAATTGAAATATGAAACCAACATTTTTAGCTCTATATCGAGTTAACTGATTGTCATTGAAGCTTTCAATATTGTTTCCGTCGACAATAATTTTACCACTGGTGACAGTGTCTAAACCTCCTAAAAGATTTAAAAGAGTTGATTTTCCAGCTCCGGAAGGACCTAAAATAACAACAAATTCACCTTCTTCAATAGTAAAATTAATATGATCAATAGCTGTTAAAATATGCTCTCCGGATTTATACTCCTTGACCACATTTTCAAATTTTACAATATCACTCATATTAAATCACTTAATAAGATATTAATTAAAATATTATATAAATATTTAGTTAAACCTAAATCTATTATTGATAGTGATTATATAGATTTTTCCATAAATTATTTGCATTTAACAGTAACTATTAAACCATATTAATTATAAAGATATTATAAACCAAAAAATTTAGTAATGGAGTTATAAATGTCATTTAAAAAAGATGAAATGTTAATAATGCCTGCAGTTGATATTAAAAATGGCAAATGTGTGCAGCTAGTCCAGGGACAACCTGGAAGTGAAATGATAGCTATTGAAAACCCTGAAAATGTTGCAAAACATTGGGAAGATTTGGGAGCTAAAAATTTACACATAATCGATTTGGATGGTACAATTGACGGAAAAACCAGCCTCGATGTAATTAAAAAAATATTAAATGAAGTTAATGTACCTATACAACTAGGCGGAGGCATAAGAAGTGTTGATTATGCTAAAAAACTTCTTGATTTAGATATTGAAAGACTGATTATTGGAACTATGGGAATTGAACATCCAGAAACCATAACTGAACTGTCAAATGAATACGGATCAGAGCGAATAATGATTTCACTTGACAGTAAAGACAACAGGGTTGTAATTAAAGGATGGCAGGAAAAGATTGACAAAAGTCCGGCAGAACTTTCAAATGAATTTAAAGAACATGGAGCAGGAAGTATTCTTTTTACCAATGTTGATGTTGAAGGTTTATTAGGTGGCTTTTATACTGAGCCTGTTATTAAGCTTAAAAACTCTGTTGACTTGCCGATTGTTTATTCCGGAGGAATAACCAGTATTTCAGATGTTAAACAATTAAATGAAAGTGGTGTTGAAGGTATTGTAATTGGTTCTGCACTTTACAAAGATAAAATCGATTTAAAAGAAGCTTTAAAATACCAAAACAGGTAGTGAAATTATGAAAAAAGTAATGGCAACAGGTACATTCGATTTATTGCATCCGGGACATGGAATTTACCTTAACGAAGCTAAAAAACTTGGAGGCAAAGACGCTAAACTTTATGTAGTAATTGCTCGTGATTCAACTGTTGAAAAAAGAAAAAGATACCCGATAGTTGGAGAACAACAACGTTTAGAGTTAATAAAGATGATAAAAGGAGTGGATGAAGCTTATCTGGGTAATGAAAATGGAGACTTCCTTAAAATTGTAGAAGAAATTAATCCTGACATAATAGCTATTGGTGCTGATCAAAGACACGACATTACTAAATTACAAAAAGCTATTAACAAAAGAGGATTAAAAGCTAAAGTGGAACGTGTGAAAGCATACCACAATGCAGAATTAGACAGCAGCTGTAAAATTATTAAAAAAATAAAAAAAATGGATTTCAAAGGAAAAATAAACGATAATTGTGATTAGTGAGGTAAATAAATATGTATAATGTAGCAATAGTAGGAGCAAGCGGATATACTGGTGGAGAACTTCTCAGAATGTTATTAAATCATAGCGAAGTAGAAGTAACTGATATTACTTCAAGAAAATATGACGGAACACCTGTACATAAAATACACCAGCACATAAGAGATTCAGGATTAGTTTTCAAAAATAAACAGCCAAATGAATTGGACGCAGATATAATATTTACAGCTACTCCTCATGGAGCATCAATGAAAATAGTTCCTGAGTTACTTGAAACCGGAGCTAAAGTTATTGACTTAAGCGGAGATTACAGATACCGTGACACCAAAGTTTATGAAAAATGGTACGGATTGAAACATACCAGCGACATTAAAGGTGTTTATGGTCTTCCTGAACTTTACAGAGATGAAATTAAAAAAGCTGATTTGGTGGGAAATCCTGGATGTTTCCCAACCGGAGCAATATTATCCTCATACCCTTTAGTAGATAATGATTTGGTTGACAGAATAGTCATTGATTCAAAAACAGGAGTTAGCGGAGCAGGAGTAAATCCTTCAAGTACCACACATTACCCAAATATTGCAGATAATGTCAACCCCTACAAAATTTCTTCACACAGACATGTATCTGAAATTCAGCAGGAATTACATGGATTTGAAGATGTTAAAGTTTCATTTACCCCACATTTAGTTCCGGTGATTCGTGGAATCCAAACAACAAGCCACAGTTTCTTAAAAGAAGAACATTCAGACATTACTCCTTACGAATTAAGAAAAGTCTATGAAAAAACATACGGTAAAGAATACTTCATTAAATTAATGGATGATGGAGAAATCCCACATTTAAGTTCTGTTAGAGGGTCTAATTTTGTTCATATCGGTGGATTTGAAATTGATGATACCGGAAGAGTTGTAATGCTGTCCTGTATCGACAATCTTGTTAGAGGTGCATCAGGTCAGGCTATACAAAATATGAACATAATGCTTGGATTAGATGAAACAGCAGGATTAAAATATTTTGGGCTTAATCCATAAAATATATAACACCCTAAAACAAACAAATAAAATCAAAGAGAGGGAGATAATATGAAAACTTTAATAATTTATTATTCCCAACACGGAAGCACAGAAGTTGTAGCTAGAACACTTGCAAAAGAGTTAAGAACTGATATACTTGAAGTTACTGATTTAAAAAATAGAAGTGGATTTAAAAATAAACTAACTTCATGTATTGACTCAATTAAAGAAACAAAAACTGAAATAGCTCCTTCTGAAGTGGATTTAACAGAATATGATTCAATCTACATCGGAACTCCAACTTGGGCAGGAAAACCAACACCTGCAATTATAACATTAATTGACAGATGCAATTTAAGAGGAAAAGACCTATACCTCTTTGCAACAATGACCGGCAGAGGGGGGCAGGCCACAGTAGACAGAATGGCTGAAAAAGTAAAAGCGCGCGGAGCCAGAGTTATTGAAACATTTACATTAAACACAAAGGATAAAGACATTGAAACTTTAATCAATGATACTGAAGTGATTATTGACATATTAGACTTAAAAATGTACAGCAGGTAAATTATGAGTGTTGATAAAAAATCTGAATTAAAAATCAGAGCTATTGAAAATGGTACAGTAATTGACCATATTACTGCAAATAAGTCATTGCATATCCTTAAAATATTAGGACTTCCAGACAGTGAAACTAAAAATGTTACCGTGGCTATGAATGTTTCTTCAAAAGAAATTGGTCGAAAAGACATAGTTAAAATTGAAAACAGAGAATTGAACCATGAAGAACTTGACCAAATTGCATTAATTGCACCTAAAGCCAGTATTAACATTATCAGAGACTACAAACCAGTAAAAAAAGATAAAATTATACTGCCTGATACAGTTACAGGAATTATCAAATGTACCAACTCCAAATGCATAACCAATTATGCAAATGAACCGATAACTCCCAAATTTAATGTTATAAACAACCATCCTCCAGTTGTCAGATGCCATTACTGTGAAAAATTAATTAAAACAGAAGATATCGAAAAACAATTCGAATAATCTTCAAATTCTTTTTTTATAAGTAACCATTTGGTTACTAAGTTACCCAATAGTTACAAAAAGCTTTTAAAATACTTCAATCATAATATTAATTACATTTATTGCAATAAATAACCAAAAAAGGAAGTATATATTATGAATGATGTAATAAAATTTTTAAATGAAAATCCATTAATTTATTTAGCAACTGAAGGTTTAGACGGAAATGCAAAAGTAAGACCAATATTATATTACTTTGAAGAAAACAACAAACCTTATTTTTGTACAAGCAATAAAAAACCAATGTACAAAGAATTAGAAAAAAATCCTAACTGTGAAATTACAACAGCAACTGCTGAATTTGCATGGATCAGAATAAGTGGAAAAGTAGAGTTTACTTCAAATTTAGAACTTAAACAAAAAGTTATCGAATCAAACGAACTAGTAAAAACATTATACCAAAGTGGAGATAATCCTGAATTCGAAGTATTCACCATCTCCGGTGATGCTACAATAGCTGACTTTTCAGGAAACCCTCCAAAAAATTATAAAATTTAATTTTAAATATTAAGAGCTTGTTTAAAATTGTTTTTAATCTGATTTTTAACTTCTTCATCTTTATACTCAACAAAATCAGATTCATCTAAAATAAATACTGCAAGCTCATATATTACCCTATTTAATTTTTTTCCATACTCTGTTAAATGATATTCGCTAGAAATAGGTGTCGTATTTAAAACCTTTTTTTCAACAAGCCCGTTATTTTCTAATTCCTTAAGTCTTTGTGACAAAACTTTATTACTTAAATCAGGTTTATCTTCTTGAAACTCTTTAAATTGTTTTTTACCAAAAAACATATCTCTAATTAATTGGATAGTCCATTTTTTATTAAACAATACAACTGCTTTATCAATAGGGCATGTGCATTCAGATTTCATAATTAAAGATATTTCTGTAAAATCATATAAATTTTTAGTTTATAAAAAAATCAGCCAATTAAATAATCAGCCAATCTTTTAGATAATGCAAGAATAGTTAAAATCGGAGGTTTTCCCGGAGATACTGGAAGTACACTTGCATCATCAACAAACAAACCTTTAATTTCAGTTTCCAGGTTGCTGTCTACAAATTTTCCAATAGCTGCACTGCCGCCGGGATGTGCTCCTCTGTAAACTGTAGAAGCTATTGTAGCTGGATTAACACCTGCTTTTTCCAGAATAAAACCTGCAGCAGCTGCACCTTCAGCCAAATATCTGATATCATTAATAGTGTTTATTTTAACAACGTCCCCGTCATCAGTTATGTATCCTTTGCATTCATCAGATGTTTTAACCATTATACTCAATATATCTTTAGGTTCAGCATCCCCTCCAATTTTAGACGGAATGAATGATGAGTAATGAGGTGACAGGACAAAGTTTTTGCCAGCAACAAGACCCGCCATCTGAACTTCAGTGTTGAAGTTAATGTCTTTTATAACTCCCCCTACTGAAACAAAGGGATCAAAGAACAGTTCTCTTCCGGCATCAATTCCTATTTTTCTTAAAATTAAAGCAGAACCAATAGCTCCGGCAGACAATACCACTGTATCAGAGTGCAATATTTCTTCTTTTCCATTTTTAATAAATTTGACTCCTTTTATCCGATTATCTTCAGTTATCAAGTCAGTGATTTCAGCTTCATCAATGAATTCTGCACCATTTTCAATAGCTATGTCAACAAAGTGTTTTCCTGTCCATTTTGCATCAACAGGACATCCAAATGCACACTGACCGCACTGAATACATTTTTCTTCATAAATAGCTTTTGGCATTTTAATCGGATTTAAACCCAGTTCTTCAGCTGCATCCAAAAATAATTGTGTTCCTTTGCCTATATGAGTGTCATCCAAACCATGAACCTTAATCAGATCTTCAACATAATCATATTCTTCTGAAAGATTAATTCCATAATCATATAACTCCTCATCTAATGCTCTAACCATATTAGCCATTGAAACCATTGTTGAACCTCCAACACATGTAGCTGTAAGCAAATCAACACTGTCATTGTATTTATCATAATAATTAAAAGCATCTTTAGAGTCAATATATTTTCCTTTTTCGATTATGGTTACTGGCACATTAGATTTAGCTAATTCCATTGCTAATATTGCTCCTCCTGCTCCAGAACCTACAATTATTACCATTTAATCACCTTATAACTTTTAAAAAAAAATCTATAACATGAGTTATATTTTTTATTGTATTTAAACACCAATGATATATTTGGAAAAAGAAATAAAAAAAGAATTCCCTTTATTACAACACATATATTAAAGTTAAACTCTAAAAATAGATAATAATATATTATCATGGATATGAAACAATGAATGAAAATCTTGATTTATTTGAAAAAGTCATTAACAAAACAATTCCCAAAGTAGATTATGTGGATATCAGGGCAGGAAACGGAAATAACACCTCCATAATCATGAAAGACGGAGAAGTACAGGAAATCAACACAGGAAACTCATTAGGCATAAGAATAAGAGTTTTAAATAATGGTGCATGGGGATTTGCTTATACAAATGATTTATCAAAATTAGATGAAATAGCACAAACCTCTATAAAGATATCAAACTCCCTTAAAGGAGATGAATCATTGTCTAAAGCAGATATAATTCAGGATAAAGTATCTACTGATGTTAAAATACCCTTCAGTGATGTTTCAATAGAAGAAAAAAAAGAAATAATGTCTGAAGCCAGCAAAGCTGCCAGTTTAAAAGAAGTAACCAGCACTACTGTTTCCTATTCCGATTCACAAAGCCAGGAAGTTATCTTAAGCAGTGAAGGTACAAACATTGAAATGAACACAAATAGGGTTGCAATGTTTTTAAATGCTGCTGCAAGTGACGGAACCATGATGCAAATCGGACACAACAGTATTGGTGGAGTAAAAGGCTTTGAAGCTATAAGTGACGAAGACATTGAAGCTTTTGGAAGAAAAATAGGTGAAAAGGCTGTAAGATTATTGAAAGCTGAAAGCGCACCTTCAGGAAGATTCCCAATTATTGCTGACCCTAATTTAACCGGAGTATTTGTTCATGAAGCATTAGGTCATGCAGTAGAAGGAGATCTGATTTTGCAAAATGATTCAATTCTTAAAGATAAATTAGGAAGCAAAATAGGTTCAGACATAGTCAATATCTACGATGATGCAAGCTTAAAAGACGGATTCGGATATTATCCTTATGATGTGGAAGGAGTTAAAACCAAACCTAATCAGCTAGTAAAAGACGGTAAATTAATATCTCTTTTAAATTCAAGAGAAACCGCATCAAAATTAAATATGGAATCTTCAGGAAATGCAAGATCAATAATAGCTGACAAACCAATTGTAAGAATGAGTAACACTTACTTAAAACCTGGAGAAATGTCTTTTGAAGAGCTGATAGAAGATATTCCTGATGGAATTTATCTTAAAGGCTCAAGAGGAGGGCAAGTTGATACCGGAAAAGGAATATTCCAGTTCAATGCTGCAGAAGGATTTAAAATAGAAAACGGAGAAATAACCACTCCGTTAAGAGATGTTTCATTATCAGGAAATATATTAGAAACCCTAAAAAATGTTGACGCTATCGGCAATGACTTTGAACTAAGTGTTGGATTCTGTGGAAAAGACTGTCAGACTGCACCGGTAGGTGACGGCGGACCACATACAAGAATTTTAAATGCTTTAGTTGGCGGAAGTAGCTAATAAAGAGGTGTAATAAAAATGATAAGCCAAGAACATGGAGAATATTTGTTAAACATAGCTAAAAAAGCGGTAAAAACTTATCTTGAAACCGGTGAACAAATTCTTGTTCCTGAAGACTGTCCTGAAGAACTTAAAGAAAAATTAGGTGTTTTTGTAACTTTAAACAAAAATAATCAGTTAAGAGGATGTATCGGATATCCTGAACCTATTGAAAGTGCAATTCAGGCAACAATCAGTGTAGCAATTGCAGCAGCATCTGAAGATCCGAGATTCCCTCAGGTAATTCTTGAAGAATACAATGATCTGGAATTTGAGGTTACAGTTTTAACAAAGCCCCAATTAATGGAAATTGCACATCCCAGTGAATATCTCACCAATATCAAAATCGGCAAAGACGGATTAATGATTAAAAAAGGATATTCAAAAGGATTGCTGCTTCCTCAAGTAGCAACTGAAAATAACTTTGATGTAGAAACTTTTTTAGAACATACCTGTATGAAAGCAGGAATTAGTGCAGACAGCTATTTAGATGAAAGCTGTGATGTATACACATTCCAGGGACAAATATTTAAATAGTGATAACTTCTGGCAAGAATTATTAAAAGTATACAACGAAAAATAAAGACAAATAATAATCTAAAGTGTTATGTGGAATACCATTTATCCACATCAACTCTTTTAGGCTGTTTTTCATATCCACCATTAAATGCAACAACACAGTCCCCATGAATAGCTTCATTTGGATATGCTGTTATTTTTTCTAAAAATTCGAGTCTGTAAAATTTTATAGACTTATTTGATTTTGAATTTTTTACAGCATCTTATTACTCATACAATCAAAAAACAGTTTTTTTTAGAGTTATATGCTGGAGACAAGTTTTGAAGTCTTATTCATCACCCATTTCTTCAAGTTCTTTTTGAAGGTCTGCAATCTGCATTTCCTTGTAGAATCTTTCGAACTTTCCTGTTTCAATAAGAAAAGCTGAAACTTCAAGAGCATCCCTATAAGTATAATATATGCAATGGTTTCTAGAGGTGGTTTTTGAATAGTTGGTGGTGAGTGTTAATATTATTTCAGTTTAAACAGCAAATTACAATAGTCAAAGTACTCTTCACCTTTTTCAGTTCTGCTGTGTTCTACTTCGGGATTGGTGCATTCAATGACTCCAAGTTCCACGAACTCTTCCATTGTTGCATAAAAAAAATCCACATTATGAGTCTTCCGAATGGAAAATATAATACTTTCATAACATCATTCATATCCCAATTTTCACATCCTCTCTCAGTATTCCATGTGTAAATCATTTTACAGATCTTTTCAGATATTACGCCTTTTTCAAAATAAGTTTCAACTAGCCAGCACATATGTTACCGTTTTTTGGTTTAATTTAACAATCATGAAATTAATGGATTGGATATAAAATATTTTTTTAACTGCCCTTTTAATGAAATAATATTGGGCGTAAGTTTTTAATAATATGGGAGTTTCCATTTCTTCAAATAGATTATTAATATTTTCATCATTTGATTTAGATTTTCCAATAAAACAATTTTTCATATCATATTACCACCATACTGATTATTTAAATTATTTTTTAGTGAAACTTTCAATAATTTTTTCAAATTCACTATCTGATAAAACTGAATCATCATAATAAGTTATCTGATAATGTTTTCCATTTTTATTAAATGTATAAATAGTATAGTCTACCCAATTTTCGTTTGTTGTCTCTCCACCATTAGTATCTGTGAAACTAACTTTTTTTATAGGAGTATTAGCAATATTTAGTGTTTCTAATTCTACATACCTATAATTAGGTTCTTTTAAATCAGAAGAATCAATATCTAATAAATCATCATCAAGTTCTTTAATAGAAAGATGGATGCCATCGAGATTACCTCCATCAAAAGAGTAAGTGAAGTTTTTTTCATGAGTTTCATTCGAAATCAAATCATAAACTGAATCTACTGCACAAATTGAGTTTTCAAATTCTAAAATTTGATAATCTTCAGTATTTTTGAATTCATTATGGATTCTATCATATGCTGATAATTGGTCTTTTACTTCAGCATCCATATTAGTATCTGGAGTAATTGTGCCAACTACAGCAACAAGTACAAAAATAAAAATACAACCTAAACAACATATATTAATTAAACTAAAATTTCCATTTCTATAAAACAAATCTTTTTTTAATTTGTCTAAATCCATAAAAGCACCAACTTCAAAATTATAATATATAATTACCATTATATCCACAATACTATTAAAATTTAATCATCTAGTCAGGCACATGTTCTAATCTAACCAACACCTCAGAAAAGAATTCCCCATGTTCGGGTTGTGTAAAATTATATGAATATTTTAAAAAATGTGTTTTTGAATAAAACAAAAAGAATTATGAAATAAAAACACTTCAACAACAACTTAAAATATAAATTATTCAAAAAATTAAACCCATGAAAAAAATTCAAACCAATACGAGGAAAAATAGAAAACTTTTTCAAAGTACTCAAACAAGGACCCAACATGGAACAAATACACAAATATACACCAAAATCAGTCAAAAAAAAACAGTATATTTAAATGTATTTTTAGGATCACTAATCATATCACGAGGATTCTACTCAAAAACAGTCATACAACAATTATCCAAAAACTAAAAAATTCAAATCCCTAAAAATGTTTTATCTGAATATCAGTTGAATTTTTCATTTTTGAACTGACATGCAAAAACTTTAATTTCCCCGAAAAACAATATTATAATCAATAGAAAGCGAAAAGTGGTAGATTATTTCATGAGTATTTACATAAACAATTCACTAACTCTTTTAATAAATTATTCTTCAGTAATTGATAAACAACTATAATATTACTAAATTATTTTTTTATAGGGTACTAGATTTTTTCACCTAAGAAAATAGGACATTATTACATCATGTCTACTTAAATAAAATCTGTATAATTATAATTTGTTCCCAATTCTTTATTAACAATTTTTAACTTTCTTCTAAACCACATTGTATCTTTATGAGCTATTTTTGAATAATACTCCTGATAATATAATCTAATTGCCTCTAAAGCACTTTCATAATCACCAATTTGTTCTGAAAATCTCACTTTTTCTTTAAATTCACTTAATTTTTGATAGTTATTATAAAACATTTGTTTTGAATAAACTTTTATTTTATTATCCTGTTTAACTATTCTATCTGCAATGAAAATTGGCGTATCTAATTTATTTTCATTTTTAGCTCCATGTTCATTATAATAATCTAACCATGTACCAATTTCACTTTCTTCAATTTCAACATACACTAAAGCATTATTTAGTTTATGTATAAACCAAATATATTGATAACCATTACAATAAATACCACTAAAAAATAGTTGTTTAATATTTTCAATATTTTCTTCATGTTTACCTTTTTTTTCAAAAATCATTGCTAATTGCCTATAAGGATACCAATCATTTTCAAAATATGAATTATTCTTCAAACATCCATAATACTCAATTGCATCATCATATAACTTTTCTTTAGTTAAATAATTACCATTATCTTTTAAAATAAATTTCATTTTAATATTATCTTCATCAGATAAATTACTATCAAATCCAAATGGATTATCCAAATCAAGTTCATATTTATCAGGTAATGAAATATTTAAAATATATTTTACTGTTGATTTTGAAGTCTCATTTACATGTTTATCAACAGGACTCTCCTTATAAATTGTAGAATCATCTTCAATCTGTTTTTTAAAAGATGTTATCCCAATATCTTTAGTGGATTTTTCATCATCATAAAGCTTTAAAATTACCTTTCCACAGTGCCATTTAGATTTAATAGTAATTAATTCTCCTTCATTTAAACTCTTTAAAATTTCAAAATTTTCTCTAATAACAGTGAATTTTAAATTATCAGAATTTGATTCTTTATAAACATGATTTGGATTGTGAATATCAACTATTTCAAGCCAAACATTATCATTATAATATTGAACAATAATTATGTCAGCAACATTCCTCTTGAGCAGTTTAGTTAAATTAGTGCCTGCAATTGTAATAAAAGGAATCTCAAGATGATTTTCATTAACTTCATTAGACATAACCTGTTCAAATGAATTATCATTAAATTTGGTAGGAATGTCAGGTTCAGACGGACCATCATTAAATAATAATTCATCATTTGAAGCTGATTTTACCTGAATATTATCATTTTCATTATTAATATTTACATTATCATTTAAAAAGTCTTCAACCGTATAAGATGTTCTTAAACCCTGATTAACTTTATCTAATCTATTTTGAAAGTATTTTTTTGTTGATTTTCCAACAATATGGTATCTTTGTTTATAAAATAAAGTTAATACATATAATTCATTTTCAAATTCATGCATTCTTTCATAAATAATAGCTAGTCGTTGATAATAATCAGAAGCCCCAGTTGCAGTTGTCTGCACCTGTTCCCAATATAGTTCTAAGGCATCTTCAAACAAATTACAACGTTCTAACCATCTTCCTTTTTCTTTAATCTCATATTTGTGTTGTTGTTTATCATAGCCATATTGGGTATCGATTTCAATGGTCCCATTTCTTCTTTGAAATATCCTATCAGCTAAAACAGTTGGTTCATTTTCTTTATGTTTATTTAAAAAACCATGATTTTCGTAATATTCAAGTAATTCATCAATTTCATCATTTGTTATTAGGTTTTGTGATTCTAAATCCCTTAATTTATATAAAAACCAATTAACTTGACAGGTATTAGCATAAATACCACTCTTAAAGAATTTTTTTATAGTATCTAATAAATGAGAAGGTTGTTTAGTTCTGTTGTATGTTATTGCAAGATGCCTATAAGGATAATAATCATTAACAAAGTAACTATTATCAATCAATTTTTTGTAAAAGTCGATAGCATCATCATAGAGATGTTTTTTAAAAGATTTTCCTTTTTCTTTTAAAATAAATTTCCTAACAACATTATCTTCAACAGATAGACTATCA
>JABLTQ010098267.1_pt1 | contig 15111 bp, 11 predicted proteins | sample 7160101 | NCBI WGS metagenome assembly JABLTQ01 (sample SAMN14651228, study PRJNA627086) | human gut metagenome | isolation source: feces | host: Homo sapiens
AAATTTCCGCTTTCATCTTTTTCATCTGTCATTGTTCTAAACTTATATAATTTAAATATTTTCTCATCTTTTCCCGGTCTATCTTGTGTAAAAATCACTGGAGAACCCAATTTCACTCTAACCAATATTGCAATTATCAGATAGAGCCATGAAAAAACTATTATTGCGATTAAACTACATATCAAATCTAATGGTCTTTTTATATATTTTTCATATGGTCCATATGGCTTATGCTTTATTTTTTCCATTATAAATTCCTCTATTTTACTCGAAGCAACTCTTAATTACTTCAATAATTCTATTCTGCTGTTCTGCTGTCATTTTATTGTCACTTGGCAGACATAATCCTCTTGTAAAAATATCCATACCTGCATCAGCTACTCCACCTGAAATATACGCATTTGATCTGGCACGTCCATTTCCATCTCTGACAACAAATGGATTCAAACGATAAATTGGCTGCATATGCATTGGCTTCCAAATTGGTCTTCCTTCTGCATTAATAGATGCAATCGCTTCTAAAATCTCTGTCGGACAGGACTTTCCTGTTTCTTTCACATAACATACATCCTGCTCGCCACGAACCTGCTTACACATTGCATCTTTATCAATAATCAGACAAGACAACCAGTAATTTGGTTCAGAGTTTTCCAGATCCATTGGATTCATAGATACTGGCAGCCCTTTTAATCCTTCTTTATATCGCTCATAAATTGCTTTCTTCTGTGCAATATGTTCTTTCAGGTAAGGAAACTGTCCACGAACAACACCAGCAACCACATTACTCATACGATAGTTATATCCCAGTTCTTCATGCTGATACCATGCTGCATTTTCTCTTGCCTGAGTAGACCACTTACGCACTTTGTTTGCTGCTTCTTCATCATCAGTCAGGAAGCATCCACCTGAGCTTCCTGTAATGATTTTATTTCCATTAAAAGAAATCGTATTGTATTTTCCAAATGTTCCCGTCTGAACACCTTTATATGTAGCTCCCATAGATTCAGCAGCGTCTTCAACAAGAATTGCTCCATGTTTTTTTATGATAGAGTTCAACTCATCAATCTTTCCCGGTGTACCATAAAGATGAGCTATTACTACTACTTTTGTATCTGGATAAATTTCAAAAGCCTTTTCCAAAGCTACCGGATCCATATTCCATGTATCGTATTCTGTGTCAATGAATACCGGTTCCCCACCTTCATACACAATCGGATTAACAGTCGCATCAAATGTCATATCAGAACAAAACACTTTTTTTCCTTCTAATGCGCCATGCCCTACTTTCGGCATTCCGTATGCTTCGATACCAGCTAATTTCATTGATAAATGTAAAGATGCTGTTCCGGCAGACAATGCAACCGCATGTTTACAGCCAATGTATTCACAGGCAAGTCTTTCAACTTCATTGATATTTTTTCCAACTGTTGACATCCAGTTTGTTTCATATGCTTCCTTTACATATTCAATCTCCGGACCATGCATAGTCGGACTGCTTAACCAAACCTTTGATTCAAATTTTTCAAAATTATTGTTCTCTTTAAACATATGTATTTACCTCTTTTATATCGTTCTATGTTGTAGCTATTCTTTATGCAATCTCTTTATTTACCTCTTCCGGTGTCTTAAATGTTGGTACAACACTTCGGAGAGCTTCTTTTGCGATCAGATCATCACCCGTATCGCAGGCATTTCTAAGAGTCTGGATTTTTTTATTTATTTCTTCCTCACTTACTGGTGTATCCCTTTCTATGAAGATCATACTGTTGTCTGTCTTATCCAATTCTTCTGTCTTAACTAACAATTCCTCGTATAACTTTTCTCCCGGTCTTAATCCTGTTTCAATAATTTCAATTCCCTGAACACCAGATAAACGGATCATATTTTCTGCCAGATCCATAATCTTAACCGGCTGTCCCATATCCAGAACAAATAATTCTCCGTTGTTTGCAAGCGCCCCACTCTGAAGAACAAGCTGTGAAGCCTCTGGAATTGTCATAAAGTATCTGATAATTCTCTTATCTGTAACAGTAACCGGACCACCATTCGCAATCTGACGCTTAAACAACGGAATAACCGATCCTGCACTACCCAGTACATTTCCAAATCGTGTAGCACTGTATTTTACTTTTCCATGTGTGCTTGCACTCTGCACGATCATTTCACACATTCTCTTTGTCGCACCCATAACGTTGGTTGGATTGACTGCTTTATCTGTGGATACCATCATAAAGCGTTCTGCTCCATATTCTTCACAAAGTTCTACCAGATTCTGTGTACCAAACACATTGTTATAAATAGCTTCTACACAGTTATGCTCCATCAACGGAACATGCTTGTGAGCTGCTGCATTAATAATGATCTGCGGATGGTATTTTTCAAATACTCTTTCAAGTGCTTTTCTATGAGTAATAGAGCAAATTTCAATCTGCAAATCTAATCTATTCCCATACGCTATTTTCAATTCCTGCTGAACGTCATAAGCACCATTCTCATAAATATCAAGGATAATAATTTTCTTCGGCTGCATCTTTGACAACTGTCTGCACAACTCAGAACCAATAGAACCACCGCCACCAGTGATCAGCACAATTTTGTCCTTGTAATATGCATTTGTTCTTTCATCAGAAACTACCAGTGGTTTTCTGAATAAAAGTTCCTCAATATCAAATTCTCTAAGATGTCTTTTTCCTCCTGCAGCATACACAGTCGGGTAATCATATACTTTCAATTTATATCCAGCATCTTTGTAATAATCATAAAGTGCCTTCTTTTTCTTAGCGTCCATTGATGGGATTGCAAAAATAATTTCCTGTACCTCAAATTCTCCCAAACGCTTAAATGTTGCTTCATCTTCCGACCATACAGGAATGCCATGTATATCTCGTCCAACTTTTTCTTTATTAATATCAATGAAGCATCTCGGAATATATGCTGCTTCAGCATTATTTAATAATTCTTCTGCCAGACTTACACCAACTCGTCCAGCACCGATAATTGCAACTTTAATCTTCTGTACTTCCTTTTCACTTCCTGCTTCAATTCCAGAAAATATATGCAATAAAACAGAAAGAAACCTTCCTCTCATAGTTTCCTGATTTCCACATTTGTATGCATAGCGGTACATCATGCGGAGTGCCAAGGCTCCTAAGAGATTCAAACTAACCAATGAAATTAATCTAGCAAATGTAATTTTTTGAACTGGAAGCAGGAGTTCCAAACCCAGATACACTATAAAAGCGATAGAATCAGTAAACAACAAGCGGATATAACACTGAATTCCACCATATCTCCATACTTGTCCATAAATTTTACCCAAAAGACGTGCTACGAAAATACACAGGACAGATAAGCCTACTTGCTGAAAAATACCAACAGGTGATAATTTATCCATTCCATCATATAATACAAAAAGGATTAATGCAACTATTGCATATACGATCAAATCATATCCAACAAGCATCCAACGTATATTTGGTGTACTTTCTTGCTTAGTACAATTTATCTCCATATTTTTTTCATTCGTTTTACTATTCATCGCTTACCCCCCCCACACACACAAATTGAGGAGGTTCATCCTTCCTATAATTTTTGATCCTTATCATTCCTTTGTTAATGATGTAAACAGAACACTTCCTTGTTCTGTGCTTGTGTTCATTGCAACCATACTTGTCGATTTCACAATTGTTCCTGATTTTAATGTACAACTATCTCCAATAAAACAATATGGCTCTACCACCACATTGGCACCAATGACCGTTGCCTGCCCAATAGTACTTCCACAACCGACAACAGCTCTTGGTTCAACAATACAACCTGGCAATAGATCAGCTGATGGAGAAATAGTAGAATCCATATGAAATAAAACTGGAATATTGTAAAGTGCCTCCAATTTCTTGTTCCACTCAAGTCTTTCTACTCCATCGTCACATGCAGCTATTGCACAGTTATACTCTGGATAAAAACTTTCTACATCCTCCAGTTTTCCAATAGCTCCTTCTCTTTCATTATCTACAAAAGCGATTTTCTCAAAACATCCCATTGACTCTGCTATATCTCTTTTACATAATCTCCATATCTTTTAGAGGCTACAATTAATAATTTTCTTCCCATTTTCAACACACTCCTCATAATTATTTGTTTTTATTAGGTAAGTTCTTTAACACGACGACCAGCCTGTGAATGTTCTTATTAAAAAGATCATTCGCAGGCTAGGTCAAACCTCCTTATCATAATTTTTCAGCTTATAGTGTGGGTCAAAATAAGCATCCAAGAAACCATTTTTTTATATTTGTTCCCCCGCTCGATCGACACAACACAAAGAAAAATTATCATAACAAAATTCGACTAAGCCAGCGAAACCCTTGTAAAATCAAGGTTTTTCTTGTTTGTTCCTATTATACCGCTATCTCCATTTAAAATATTAAAAGCCTCCGGAAGTTCGTCAAGCGAAGTTTGACGTAACCACTTGCCGAATTTGGTAAGACGTACCTCATCAGGCAGTAATTCTCCGTTCTTGTCTCGCTCGTCTGTCATTGTGCGGAACTTATACATTTTAAATATGGTTTCTTTTCCATCAGCATCTACCAGTCCGGGACGATCCTGAGTAAACAGAACCGGACTTCCCAGTTTTACTTTTACCAATATTGCCACACCTGCATAGAGAGGACTGAAGCACACAATTGCCGCAGTCGCACAGACCACATCAAGCGCCCGCTTTATATACTTTTCATATAATCCTCTTTTTCTTATTGGTATAGCTTCAATATTCTTCGCTTTATATGTACTTTTTTCAGCTTTTTTCTTCATAATATGTGCAGTCACTGCCATAGCACCAGCCGCAGCGCCTGTACATATCCCTGCTATCTTTTTCTTTGACATAAACTACTTCCCTGCCGTTAATTATAATTATTCAAAACATTTCCGGATCACTTCAATGATTCTGTCCTGTTGCTCTGGCGTCATCTTGTTATCGCTAGGCAGGCACAAGCCTCTTGTGAAAATATCCATTCCCACATCCGCTGCCTCTCCTGCAATATAAGCATTTGACCTGGCGCGTCCGTTTCCGTCTCTTACGATGAATGGATTCAGGCGGTAAATCGGCTGCATGTGCATCGGTTTCCAGATTGGGCGTCCTTCTGCATTGATGGATGCAATTGCTTCCAGAATCTCTGTTGGGCAGGTTTTCCCTTTTTCTTTTACATAACAGACATCCTGCTCTCCCCGGACCTGTCTGCACATGGCGTCTTTATCAATAATCAGACAGGAGAGCCAGTAATTGGGTTCTGAGTTATCCAGATCCATGGGATTCATGGATACAGGAAGTCCTTTTAACCCTTCTTTGTACCGCTCGTAAATTGCTTTTTTCTGTGCAATGTGTTCATTCAGATATGGGAACTGTCCACGCACAACGCCGGCAACTACATTACTCATACGGTAGTTGTATCCCAGTTCTTCATGCTGGTACCATGCTGCATTTTCCCTTGCCTGAGTAGACCATTTGCGAACCTTGTTGGCAGCTTCTTCATCATCTGTCAGGAAACATCCTCCTGCACTTCCGGTAATGATTTTGTTTCCGTTGAAGGAAATCGTATTGTACTTTCCAAATGTTCCTGTCTGTTTTCCTTTATATGTAGCTCCCATGGACTCTGCTGCATCTTCTACAAGAATTGCACCGTGCTTCTCGATCACTGCATTTAATTCATCTACTTTTCCCGGAGTTCCATAGAGATGGGCAACTACTACTACTTTTGTGTCCGGATAAATCTGGAATGCTTTTTCCAGTGCTGCCGGATCCATATTCCAGGTGTCATACTCTGTATCAATGAATACCGGCTCCCCACCTTCATAGACGACAGGGTTTACAGTTGCGTCGAAGGTCATATCAGAACAGAATACTTTCTTTCCTTCCAGTGCGCCATGTCCCACTTTCGGCATTCCATATGCTTCTATACCTGCCAGTTTCATTGCCAGATGCAGGGATGCAGTTCCTGCTGATAATGCAACTGCATATTTACATCCGATGTATTCACATGCCAGTCTTTCTACTTCATTGATGTTTTTGCCTACTGTGGACATCCAGTTTGTCTCGTATGCCTCTTTTACATATTCAATCTCCGGGCCATGCATGGTAGGACTGCTTAACCATATTTTGGATTCAAATTTCTCAAATTTGTTATCTTCTTTAAACATTTTTCTCCTTTTGTATCTGTCTGTGAATTAAAATGTCCTGTGTATCAGATTTACGGCATTACGCAGGATGGTAGGTAGTCACAACCTTCTGCACTCTGTCCTTGATATCGTCTTTATTCTTATAAGCTGCCACCAGAAGTCCCTCCAGCTCTTCCAGGAATTCTTCCACGTCAAATGGAATCGGACAGCCGATATGGATCAGGTCGTTTTTGGTTTTCTTCAGACCTTCTTCTGCCATCAGTTTCTCTTCGTACAGTTTCTCGCCCGGGCGTAAGCCTGTGTATGTCAGTTTAATATCTACATCCGGTTTGAACCCTGACAGTCTGATCAGGTTTCTTGCCAGTGTATCGATCTTCACCGGTTCTCCCATGTCAAGTACGAAGATTTCGCCGCCTTTGGCATAGGTTCCTGCCAGGAGTACCAGGCTTACCGCTTCCGGAATGGTCATGAAATATCGGATGATATCCGGATGGGTTACTGTGACCGGACCGCCGGCTTCAATCTGTTTTCTGAACAGAGGAATGACGGAGCCGTTACTTCCCAGTACGTTTCCGAAGCGGACTGCTACGAATTCTGTCTGTGTGTGTTTCAGGGCGTCTACTACTTCCGGTGCATTGACCATGTCTGACATTTCATGGGTGAAGAGCTGCGGGATTTCGCTAGCTTTTCCTTCTTTGATCTTGTGGTCGAATGCCTGGATGACCATTTCGCAGAGGCGTTTGGATGCTCCCATGATGTTGGTCGGGTTTACCGCTTTGTCTGTACTGATCAGTACGAAACGTTTGCATCCGTGAGCCATTGCCGCGTATGCGGTCTTGTATGTACCCATTGCATTGTTTTTGATTGCTTCGCAGGGGCTGTCTTCCATGAGCGGCACATGTTTGTGGGCTGCTGCGTGGTAGACAATCTCCGGATGGTATTTTTCGAACACCTGGAAGATTTTTCTGCTATCTCTTACAGAGCCGATGATTGTGTCCAGCTTCAGTTCCGGATATTTCTTTCTCAGTTCCTGCTGGATGTCATAGGCGTTGTTTTCATAAATATCAAATAAGATCAGGTGTTTCGGGTTGTGTGCTGCTATCTGTCTGGCAAGCTCGGAGCCGATGGAGCCCACGCCTGTGACCAGAACCACTTTTCCTGTGATGTATCTGTAAACCTCGTCCATGTCTGTCCTGATAGGATCTCTGCCAAGGAGGTCTTCAATCTGAACCGGTTTCATTTTGTTTATGGTTACTTCGCCTGTGTAGAGCTGGTACATTCCCGGAAGGTTCATCAGCTCACAGTTTGTTTCATTACAGATCCTGAGGATTTCTCTTTTGTCCTCCGGCTTTGCACTTGGGATCGCCACATAGATCTTCTCGATCCCAAATTTGGCAACTGCCTCCATGATGTGCTCTCTGCCGCCGAATACCGGGACGTCATCAATGTATCTGCCCCATTTATTCTCATTATCATCAATGAAGCAGTAAACTTTTTCGCTGGTTTCTTTGGCATGTTTGATATCGCGGAATATCATCTGCCCTGCACTTCCGGCGCCGATCAGCATGACTCTTTTTTCATAAGGAGCATTTTCGTTTTTCCTTCCTCTCAGAAGCAGGATGAAACGGTATGCAAACCGGATTCCCAGTGTCAGGCAGAACTGGATGATGATACCGAACAGGTAGTAGGAAACCGGCATCCTGTATATGCAGAGTGTTACGGTGACAAAGTAAATCACGCCTGTGATTGCTGTTCCGATGATCACACGGATCAGTTCCGTGTAGCTTGCGAATCTCCAGATACTTTTGTACAGGCGCAGGAACCAGAATACTACTATGCAGAATATTGCATAAATCCATATAGTGCGGAAATAGGTCTGCAGGTACTCTTTCTGAATGCCGTCGAATCTGCAGTCAAAGCGGATCCACAGTGCGGAAAGGTAAGATACCAGAATTGCTATAAAGTCATATACCATCAGTAACAGAGTGACCAGTTCCCAGTGTTCAAGTTTTTTCTTAGTGTCAGTAGTGCTTTTGCTCATTTTCTTCTCCTGATTCCTTCTTTAATTCCTTTTTTGTATTTTCAGACAAATGTTTTTGTCTTTCTCTCAGACAAACTGAATAAGCCACGGTTTTCTCCCCGGCTTACATGATCTTGTATCTGTTGTCATATTTCTCTTTCTCATCTTCATATTTGTGCATCACCCTTTTGAAATAATTTCCAGACCTGTGCGCAGTTCCTGCTGTCCATCTCCCGCCGGGAGTACCAGCCACGCAAGGCGTTTATGTCTGTCAATTCTGCGGATAAATTTCTCTCTTCCCTGAAGGGGTCCCTGTGTCACATGGGTTGTGCCGTCTTTGATATAGCCTGTTGACATTGAGATTGTCTTTGTATCCGGCTGCATCAGTGCTTTCAGGAATTCTTCCTGTTCCGGACGTAAGGGTGTTATGCCGGACATGACAGCTTCTGCCAGAGAGTCTGAGCAGTGCTGTCTGCTCAGTGTGGTTTTCAGTTCCTCTTTGTCCCTGCATTCTATGAAGAAGCAGTCTGTAAACAGTGGTTTCTGCTCTACATGCCAGGAACCCTGGTATCTTTTCATGCAGTCATAGGTGGGGATGAAAATTTTTTTCTTATCCTGTTCTGACAATTGGGTGTCGTAAAATTTCTTAAAGTCTGCGATAATATTTCCCGTACATTCGTACACGAATAACATGGCGGAGGTCACCTCATTTTCCAACTGAAGCCGCAGAGTATCACACTCTGGGGGGCTGTTTTTTTCAGATTCGATAATTCTTAACTATGGACAATTCTACATAATATGACACATTTTGTCAATATTTATAAAGCAATCTGCTAGATTCTATGCTGTTTTACCAAAGCATATTTATATTATCATTCGTTTTTATGAAAGTTTTAATGAGGTTCGTCTTTTAATTTGCCATATGGAGCTAAATGGCTTAGCTTATTCACCGTAAACAAAACCGTCACACGGAAATTGAAAGGAGAACCAGGAATATGCCACGAAAAGGTGAAAACATTTACAAAAGAAAAGATGGACGCTGGGAGGGAAGATATATCAAAGCACGGTCACAGACCGGGAAAGCTGTTTATGGATATGTATATGCTCCCACCTATAAGGAAGCAAAAAGAAAGCGCAGTCAGGCTGTTCTTAATATAGAAGCGAACCCGACTGTTCCCCGCAAAGCTACCGAAAATACAATATCATCATGTTTTATCAGAAAACTGGCAGATGACTGGATGAATTCCATACAGTCTCAGATCAAGAAATCCTCTTACGTCAAATACTACAACATACTTCATTCTTATATTCTTCCGGAATTTGATAATGTTCCATTAAATGAACTCACTTCATCCCGGATTCAGAAATTCTGTGATGACCTTCTTACACATGGCAGTTCATCCGGAGAGGGACTCTCACCAAAGACGGTTCTGGACATTCTGTCTCTGATGAGAAGTCTGCTCAGATATGCCCAGATTCAGGGATATCAGCCGCCGAGTACCGGAAAGGAGATCATCATCCGCCAGACTGCGCCGGATACAGTCGTAATCCCACGTTCCTCTCAGGAAATTCTCTGTCGATATCTTTACGCTAATATGTCAGAACGCAATCTTGGGATTCTGCTGTGTCTTTTTACAGGAATGCGTGTAGGCGAGATCTGCGCACTGAAATGGGAGGATTTTTCATTTCAGGAAAAATCTGTTCATGTCCACAACACAATGCAGCGGCTGCAGATTCCGGATTCTACTGCACAGAAGACCCGTATCATGGTCACATCACCCAAAAGCAAATGTTCTATCCGTACAATTCCAATTCCAGACAGTCTGATCCAGCTCATTCAGAAGGAATTTCCCAACAGACAGGGATATGTCCTTGCCGCTGTAAATGAAAAATACATCGAACCCCGCACCATGCAGAAATATTTCCATTATGTACAGAAACAGTGTGGGCTGGTTCCTGTGAATTTCCATGCACTGAGGCACACATTTGCCACACGCTGTATTGAACTCGGCTTTGATGTCAAGAGCCTGAGCGAGATTCTTGGACACGCCACTGTAAACATCACCCTGAACCGATACGTACATCCCTCCATGGAACTCAAACAACAAAATATGCAAAAGCTTTCCAGCCTTTTAGCAGTCATATAATCTGGTCAAAAACCCCGAAGCTCCTGTAATAACATGAGTTTCGGGGTTTTTGACTCTCAGAGTGTGATACTCTACGGTTTTGAAGAGAACATTCTGGGCTTTTATTATGTAAAAAATAAAGGAATAAACATATGATTACTATTCCCTGTTTGTGTTGATTTATTCGTATTTTTGTTTTAGGAACTTATTGTTCTTATTGTAGCAGGTTTTTTGTTATTCTGCAAGATTTTTCGTTCTGAAAATGGGCAAAAAAATACCCTGTCGGTTTGAAACCGGCAGGGTTGATACGGACATACTTTTTGTCGACGGATTCCATCTCTCAGGCAGCGTTCATTTCAAAATTACCTTACAATTTTTCTTATAACAGGCAATTCCATATTTAATGATGTATTAGCATAATTCTTAATAAAATGATGATAACACGAAACCGTTTACGCGTAAAGTACTATAGTGTATTTGAAAAAAGGCTTTCTGCATTAAGATGCCCTCTTTACTACAGCATTTTTTCCCCTGAAGGCAATTCCGATTTTGACAATTGAATTGATACCCGCGTCACGCAGTTCTGTGTCATATTTTTTCTCATTGATTTGTTGCAGCGCCCTGTCTGCCAGCGCCTCCAAATCCACATGATCATCACTTGTATGTTTGAACTCAAAAACAAAGCCCGGTATCCCTCCCGTTAAAGGCATCAGCTGGATATCAAAACGTCCTAATCCAGATTCACGCTTGGATCTGACCTGATACCGATTTCCAAGGACTGCGCATAAACCCAACATCATACCATGATAAAATCCCTCGTTGGCTCCATCCATAGAGGAAATACTCCTCAGCATAAAATCTTCCAGCAGTGCCTGCAGCTTTTTTGCGTCTCCTGAGAAAATCGCCTGATTTATAGAAACAGAAACACTGTTCTGGTTTGTTTTATTTAGAACTTCCTTCTCATACACAAACGAAATCTCTTTGTTCGGAATTGCCACATCACACATAAAATTTCCGTCATGCTGTGGATAGACTGATACAACTTTCAAGTATCCCGCCACAAGCAAAAAGCTGTAAATACTATACGGATTACTCTGCACTTCCGGATAAATCACGCTGGTATCGATGTAAGTCGTGATTTTCTCCCCACATAGGAGTTTATATAATCCCTCCATAATTTCAGATGTAGCAGCAGAGATGATTTCTCCAATAATATCATTACTTCCAGTGGACTGCCAGAATGCTTTCGGAAAGCACTTATCTGAAATATAGTTAATTACCGACCACGGATTAAATATCTCTGTATCCCCAAAACGATAACCATCATACCATTCACAGATTTCCTGAAACTTATCTTCTTTGCCATAATAGCATAGCATATCCTTTACTTCTTCTGTCGTAAAGCCAAAATACCCACTATAGTTTTCATCCAAAATCGAATTGATTTTCAGATTATTCATTCCACTGAATATACTTTCTTTCGCTACACGCAAAATTCCTGTAAGGAATCCAAAAGCCAGATGTGGATTATCTTTCAGACCTCCTGAGAAAAAATTTCGCATGAAATTAACAATTTCAGAATAGAAATCACAGTTATGCCCCTGCTGAATCGGTGTATCATATTCATCAATAATGATAATGCACTCTTTCCCATAATGCTTATGCAGCAATAGTGAAAGAAGCTGCAGTCCCATCTGACAGTCCACCTCATTGGCATTTTCTCCGGCAAGCCGATGATACTGTTCTTTTTCATAGGTACTCAGAACGGAACTTGTTTCCAACTCATTGTGCCTCATGAATTCCAGAGAAATCAGCCTGCTGATTTTCTGAAATGTTTCTTCCCAGGTTAAGCATTTTACATCTTTAAATGTTAAAAAAATGACCGGATACTGCCCCTGATGCTTAGTATAAAATTCCCCGCATTGCCATATCCGCTTATCCTTAAAATAAACAGAAGTATCTTCCGCTGTTTTTTCAAAAAAAACCCGAAGCATGTCCATATTTAATGTTTTGCCAAAACGACGTGGACGTGCAAAAAGAGAAACCATCGGCTTTGTATCCAGAAAGTCGCGAATCAGCAATGTCTTATCCACATAATAATAATTTGCCGTTGCCGCTTTAAAGTCCGAAACTCCTATGGGCAAAGGTTTCTTAACAGTATCAGCCGGAATTAACCATGTACGTCCGTCTTTTATCGCTCCCGGAAATTCTCCCTGTTTACACATCTGCTGAATTCTGCGAACACTAATCCCCTTTGTCCTGGCAACATCTGCGCATGTCAAGTAGTTCATACCCGCACCTCCAAACAATATTCTGCCGCAATTATATCTCGCAGAGCGAAACAAATCAACTATTATTTCGTTTTTGATTTCGTTATTATTCTGAACTTTTCATTAAAACAAGCCATTTTCTTCAAATTGGTTTTAGTGTATCTTTTCTGCAGGGTTTGGAGAGGATAAATCAGGCGGTCAGAGGTTTATTTTCAGTGCTTTCTCAATCTCATCGATTACGATCCTGAGCGCTTTGATACGGGCGTATTTTTTGTCAACGGATTCCAGTACGTGCCACGGGGCGAAAGAGGTGCTGGTCTTCTGGAGCATTTCGTCTACGGCTACTTCGTAGGCATCCCACTTCTCTCTGTTGCGCCAGTCTTCCTCTGTGATCTTCCATTGTTTCTCGGGATTATTCTGTCTGTCCTGGAAGCGTTCCAGCTGAGTGTCTTTATCGATCTGCACCCAGAATTTGATGATGACTGCACCCCAGTCTTTGAGTTCCTTTTCAAATTCATTCATTTCATTGTAGGCACGTTTCCAGTCATTCTCACTGCAGAAGCCTTCAAGACGTTCTACCATAACTCTGCCGTACCAGGTTCTGTCAAAGATTGCAATATGACCGTCCTTAGGCAGTCTTGTCCAGAAACGCCACAGATAATGTCTTGCCTTCTCGTGGGGTTCCGGGCTTGCAATAGGATGTACTTCATAACCGCGGGGGTCAAGAGCTTCCGTAATACGTTTGATGTTGCCGCCTTTTCCTGCTGCATCCCAGCCTTCATAGGTGATGATGACCGGAATCCGTTTTCTGTATAACCTGTTGTGGAGTTCCCCCAGTCTGGTCTGGAGTTTCTTCAGTTCTTCTTTGTACTCTTCTTCATCCAGTGTCTTATCTGTCAGGTCAATATCTGCCAGACGGGGCATCTGTTCCAGAGGGAATACATTCTGAAGGATCGGGACAGAATGTGCCTGGTTCTGCATGGCTACCTCGATATTGCTGACCATGGTTTCCAGCACCTGCAGTTCCGCCCATTTTCTGTCGCTGGCATCTATGATGTACCATGGTGCTGTGGATGTGTTAGTGTCACTCATGTAGCGTGAGAATACTTTTTCACATTTTTTGTAATGTTCATTCTGCCATTTGTCAAAATCTGCCACACGCCATCTGGTGTCTTTGTGATCCAGAAGCAGCTTCTCTCGTTTCTTCTGCTCATCCCGGTCAATCTCCATGAAAAATTTCAGCACCAGATAGCCATTGTCTGTGAGCTGGCGTTCGAAGCGGCGGATACTGTCGATCCGTCTGGTATATTCCTCTCCTGCCAGACTGCCCTCCAGACTTTCCCTGCAGGTCTGCTCCATCCAGCCAGAATCCAGGAATGTGAATTTGCCGGCTTCCGGGATCTGCCTGAAATATCGGTACAGGAACGGATACCGCAGGTCTTCTGCCGTGGGCGTTGACATGGTGGCAACCTTAAAGAAACGCGGGTCAATATTCTTGATAACTTTTCCGATAGTGCTTCCCTTGCCGGATGCACCCCAGCCTTCGAACAGTACGATTACAGGTATTTTATGTTCTTTGATCTTCATCTGGAAATCATAGAGCTGGCTTCTGGCTATCTGCAGTCTCTCTTTGATTTCTTCTTTTTCCGGCATATGCGCCGGGGTCCAGGTTGTAAGCATCGAAATGTCCTCCTTGAATTCTTAATAAAATGATGATAACACGAAACCGTTTATGCGTAAAGTACCAGAGCATATTTGAAAAAGGCTTTCTGTAGACTGTAGGAATGATTTTTCAAACATGCTCTAAGGAAGGCAAAGTTTATATTTCTCTGTCGTAATGTAATAACATATCTGCATATATCTGCAGCATTCTTTGTTTCTCCGGGGACATGGTCCGATATGCACTTATGAGCCATTCCTCATTCTCACAATTGTCTTTCTCAAGCAATTCTCCAAGAGGGATCTGCAGCACATTGCAGATCAGAAGCATGTTATATAAATACGGCTTCGTTTTTCCGTTTAACAGATTGCTCATACTGGACGTGGACATTCCTGTTGCTTTCGCCAGGGCATACTTTGATATATTTTTTTGTTTTCGGATTGCGTTTAATTTGTCAAGCATATGTTGGTAATCTTCATCGGGGGTGTACATGAGAGTGGCCTCCATTTTAATCTGTAAAAAATCTCTAAAATATAAAAAAGCGGACAAACTACCATTTCACTGTGTGTGAATTAAAAACTTTATCCTCACACGACTGAAGTCGCGTGCTTCCAGACGCTTTAGGCGTCAGACTAAATATCGGCGGATACGCCTGTAACTTAGGCCAGCGCAGTTATGCGCATTTTTCCATGCCAGATATGGCAGGTTCCCACATTGCAGGTAGTCCACTGTATATCTGCCTGCATTTATGCTGCCTTTAAGATTTCCATTTGTAAATGAAGTTCTTTCAGATCTGCATAAACACATGAGGTTCTACGCTTTACCGGAGGGACTTTTGCCTCCAGCAAAGACCTTTCCGTTACC